>Ga0209298_10000062_pt1 | contig 65100 bp, 76 predicted proteins | sample S_140806_EF_Meta_FD_187325 | JGI IMG/M metagenome (GOLD analysis project Ga0209298, IMG submission 187325) | Freshwater microbial communities from Lake Simoncouche, Canada to study carbon cycling - S_140806_EF_MetaG (SPAdes) (version 2) | ecosystem: Environmental > Aquatic > Freshwater > Lake ... | reverse complement strand
CCACGGTCAAGAAGTCAATAAGCATCGAGTGGTTATTGGATTGGCAACAACCTATGCCAAACTCGGTGGTGATGGAGTAAGTCCTGGAAATTACAGTGTATTAAATTGGCCGAAAGCATCAGAGTTGGTAGGAACCGAAGATGGGTTTATGATCCGTTACTCTGGCAACGGTCGTGGTTCAATTCGTTATGTTTGGGGAGAAATTAAAGATGAAGCAAGAACTGGAAACGAAACTGAAAGAGAAGTATCCGCAACTCCTTGAGAAGATTGCTTACTTTGAGTGCGGTAATGGCTGGTATGACATAATCGACCAGATGTGTTATTTCATCGATTATGATGCACAGATCCAGCAGAAATCAAACCCAGAGTTTGAAGCGCCATATTTTGTTCAGATCAAAGAAAAGTTTGGCTCGATGAGAGCTTATGCTTATGATTCCAACGATTATGCTCGCGGAGTTATTGCGATGTCGCAAGCGATGACGCGCCGAACCTGTGAAACCTGTGGAAGCATTGGTAAAGAAAGAAACAACAGATGGATCAGAGTTCTATGTGATCCCTGTCAAGATGAATACGAGAAGGCAAGACAATGAAAAAGAATGCTGATGTTATTTCTGGGAAAGATATTGCACACAAAGCAAAGGTTTCCAGAGTCAAAAAGCCAAAGAAGCCAATCACTTCCAAGGCAAGTAAAACAAAAGAGAATGATGATCTGATTGAAACGTTTGACGATGATGATCTAAACTTTGAGCTTGGTCATTACCGCGAAGTATATGATTCAATGAGAGAATGGTAATGCCAATACAGGTTGACAGGTAGTGGGCAACTAGACTACTACTACCCTACTACCCCCCTGCCCACATATACGAGAGAGTGTTATGTCGGATGATTCTACATCAATCGGATTATACAGCATCTTAAAAAGAAGCGAAGATGGAATAGTTACATACTGTGACAGGTATCAACACGAAGTCGGAGACATTGTTCAGCTTACCAAGAATGCGTGGGATTGGCATTTAGATCCATACTACAATTTCGGGATAAGCAAGGAGAGAGATCTAAACGAGATACTATTTGTGGTCGCGTCCAAACAGGAAGGAGATCAACCACCAACTGATGGTATTTGTGATCGCAGATATCATTACGAAGTGGTTGCTTTAGAATATCCAAGAATGTTTATTAGTTTTTCAAGATATGATGAATTAATACCATTAAAAGTTAAAAAGGATTGAAAGTTAAAAACCTTAATAATTTATAAATCATTGAAATTATTGAACTTTTTAACTTATTGAAAGTATTGAGGTTTTTAACCCGCTGAAACGATTAATGTTTTAAAAGCATAATACAATCAAACACTTACTAAGTATTTGAAACTATTTAAGTTTTTAAACGCGGTATATAAAAAACCTCAATGATTTCAAGGACTTACGAAGCAAGAAAAAAATGCTTAACCTTTGATCATATCACACAGGTAGACTCGCCGTCAAGCCCTCTTTCGCCCCCGCTCGAAAAGCCCAATGATTACGGGCAGTTAGCATCGCAATCGTGATACTCGCGTGCGCGCGGTTTCTGAATAAGGCGTGACCGAAAACCTAATCGTTTCCAGCACTTATGCTGATTCGGAACTGGCAACTTAACTCGTTGATCTGCAACGGGTTTCAATCACCTGGTCAACGAATTCGCCAAAGGTTTCAGCTAGTTAAGCAGGTAAATGGAAATCATTGGAAAAGAAAGTTTCAAGAAAGTTTTGCAATGATTGCAACTACTTAGGTCAAAATCTCAATGATTTCAGGTATTGACGGCAGGCTCAAGATCGGGTATTCTTCACCATGTCAGCAAGACCTCAGCGGTTTTGCAAGGTGAAAGAAAAAACGCGAACGAAAACCGCGCCCCGCGCAAAAACCGAGTGATTTCGGCTATTGACAAGGGGTTCGCAATCGGGTAAACTGCACTGGTCAGCGAAACTCAAGCGGTTTCGCAAGGTGCCGAAAAACCGAAGTATTGCGAAAGCTGAATAAAATCAGCTATTGACAGGCGGTTCGGGATCGGGTACAATGGTTCAAGCGGCGAAACCTTAGCGGATTCGCCCCGAAACGAAAAACCGAATGATTCTGCCTCTTGACAAGGGGCGCGAGGTCGAGTAGACTGCACTGGACGCCGAACGCTGCGAGCGAACGGTAAGTGCGCGAAAGATTGAGCGGTTGCAAAAGCTGAACGAAATCAGCTATTGACAAGCGAATCTGGATCGGTTAGACTGACGATGACGGCGGCGACTCAAGCGGTTGCCCAACTCCCTGAGATCTTTGACAATCGAATTACGGCTGCGGGTTCCGCGAACCCTGCAATAGTCGATGGTTGCCTACCCGCGCAAGGGGCTAGAATCGAACCATCACGCAGTCAAGGTGCCCGAAATCACAAGGCAATCGAAGTTACGAGAGGCAAGTAGCGAATCTGCAAAGGTTTGCGAAAGCGTAGTAAACGAGGTGGTTTGCAAGTGGTTGACGGCACAGGGTAAGTAGTGAATAATAAACCGCTTTTAGCTCAGTTGGATAGAGCTTTCGCCTTCTAAGCGAAAGGTCGCAGGTTCGAGTCCTGCAAAGCGGGCCAATAATCGGAGGTTACAAATGATCGTTATCGATTGGCAGCTACGTCCTTGGATTTACGACGAAAGCTTCTGGGACTAACAATAATCGGAGGTTGTAATGAACAAGGTTTATCTTGTTGTTATCGTTCGCGAATGTTCGACTGACGTTTGGGGTGTTTATGCCTCCGCTAAGGTAGCGGAAGCAAACGTGATTGCCCTGCAAGACGCTTTGCATAATGGTTCCATGCGGTTTGACTTCTGCCACATTGTCGAGCGTCCTTTCTACCAGTAAGATCGGGAGGTTACAAATGGCTAACAACATTCAGGTTGGTAAGTATGTGTACAGCAACATGGATTTGCCGATGTACGGTAAAATCCTGAGCTTTCTTGAGTCTCGAAAGGAGGGTGCGAGTTTCGTTACGATTTCTGGTCAGAAAGAAATGGTCAGTGATTTCAACGGTGACATTGTCCGCACGCAAGGCAAGGTAAAGACTGCGCTTTCCAACCTGCGATTCCGCAGTGTGATTCAAGAGGTTGCAGTTTCCCACGGTTACACGGTTTGGAAGATTGCGAATAAAGATGACGCCTTGACGCTTATCGCTGAGGCTGCTAAGATTACAGGCAAGATTGAACAGCGAAATGCCGAGGCTGTTCAGTTGGTTACGAATGACTCGGCTCTTGTGTCCAATAACCCCAAGAAAGAAAAGGTGATTACTATGGCTACCGTTAAGACTGCTAAGGCTCCTCGTTTGTTCAAGAATCCCGAAACCAGCAAGATCGAGCCGTTTGGCGCGGGTCGCCCGTCCAAGGTCAAGCTCGCGTATGAGTGCAATCAGGAAGGCGTTTTCCTCAACGCCGCGAACGCACTGGCTTTCGCGCAACAGGGCGGAAAGGCTGAGGATAAGCTGACCAAGTCGGAACTGCTGGATCTGGTTCGCAAAGTCCGTGCCGAGCGCGACGAGGCAATCGCCGCTCGTGACCAACTCGCTGAAATCCTTGGCGAAATGAACGAGGTTGAGAAAGCCTCGCAGGATGCCGAGGTTGCCGATCTCGAAGCAAGTGACGAGAATGACGACGATCTGGATCTCGATGCGGAAGCCGTTGATTCGGATGAGGAAGATGAGGTCGAGGCTACCGAAGCTGAATAGTTAAATGGTTCTGCTGGGTTGTGGTCGAGTGGCTGCAACTCAGCGAACCCTTTGGGTTTGATGCAACCGATTGGAATCGCATCCTCCCCGCAACGGCTGGAAAGCGTTGCACTTTCCTACTGGTCGCGTCACAAGGGCGTGCAAGGGTTCGATTCCCTTGGGGAAAGCCAATAACCAAACAACATTGAGAGGTTACAAATGGATGCTAACTTGCGGAAAGAAATGATAGATTGGCATATGAAGAATGATACGTTGTTTCGCAGACTTGCGATGGAAACGGCTAACGAGCTGGATGATATGAAGTTTCAGGTTAGTTCAGCATTACTTGAGCTTGTGGTGCAAGGTAAGGTTGCAATCTCGCAGGACTTTTCTGGCGAGCTGCTGTTCGATTATAACCAAGCGAATTGATTGGAGGTTTACGATGAGCGACAAAAACGTAGTGAAGTTGGTTACTCGCAAAGTCGTTGAAACTGCTGTGAAAGAGGCAGTTGAATGGAAACAGGCAATTAACGATTATCAGAAGAAAAACGAGGAGTATGCGAAACTGGTGAAAACCTTTGAGGAAAAGCGAATCGGTTTCAGGTTCTAGGAAAAACAGGGAGTTATAGAAGCCTGTAACTCCCTGTAAAGGTTCTCATAGCATAACTGGTTAATGCACCAGACTTTCAATCTGGCGACTACGGGTTCGAACCCCGTTGAGAACACTACACTTTATTACTTAGCAATAACAAGAGGTTGCAAATGACTGTTTCGATTATGCTTCTTTCGCTGGTTGTGTTTCTGCCGATGATTCCAGCACTTGCCTACGTCATTCATAAGGTTGGAGAATAATGGAACAAATCGAAAAGCCTTGTCGTATTCATGGGTTGACGCAGCATAACCTTCGCTCCGATGGAAGTGGGCGAAAGTCTTATCGTTGCACTAAGTGTCGGTATCAACAGACGAAAACTCGGAGGCAAGACTTCAAACAGAAAGCCCTTGAATACAAAGGCTTTTCGTGCCAAGGCTGCGGGTACAATAAGTGCTCGGAAGCATTGGAGTTTCACCATATTGACCCAAAGACGAAACTCTTTGAAATCTCAAGTAAAGCTTACCGTCGCACTTGGGCTGAGGTAACTGCTGAACTTGACAAGTGTTTGCTTGTGTGTGCAAACTGCCACCGAGAGATTCACCAACAAATTCGCCAAGATTGACACAAACCCTTGAGTTTGTTAAACTTGCACTTACCTTGCGCTGGCAACCACGAACCCACTGGTATTAGGCAGGAATCCAAGGATGGAATGTCTGGATTCTGTAAGTCCTGCCAGCGCAAGGCTATTCTCCGTTAGCTCAATCGGTAGAGCACAAAACTGTTAACTTTCAGGTAGTTGGATCGTAACCAACACGGAGAGCCAATAAATACGAGAGGTTAGAAAAATGAAGTTTGATTTCAACGAGTTGCTGGCCTCAATCAAGGAAGCTCAACAAATGCAGGAGGTTAGAATGTGTGAGTGCAAGTGTGCGGAAGCAAAGGTAAAGCCTAAGCGTGAGAGATACTTTGACATTTTATGTATTCCAAGTGGTGATTATGTAAGCTATGATGTGCCTGAGTCGAAACTCAATGAATGTATTGAGTATTTGCTGAAAGAGGGGCGCACAATCGAAGATCTGAGAATCACTCAGGATATTGCGGTGAAGCAAATCTGGACCGTTGACGAGTAAAATCAAGCACTTGCTGATAGGTATTGGGATCACGTTTCGCTTGTGATTCCGTAGGGTTCGACTCCCTGCCAGCAAGCCAATAACTTCAAGAGGTTAGCAAATGGACTTTGGTGGCAATGACTTTGACTTTGACCATTAGTTTCGGGAGGTTATAATGCGCTGGTTACCCGTTGTAATCCTTTGGGTTTTGTCCTTTGTGCTCTACCTTGCAATCCTCAATGGTTTGCGCTGGTTAGGTATTGAACGGGAAGCCTTTGACTTTATTGGTAGGCTAACGATTGCAATAGGTTGCACGTTCGCACTTGACCGCACAGTAATCCGCAAGTAAATCAGGAGGTTATCGTGATTCCTATTTATGCTTATGTTATCATGATGTTGCCAATCGTATTCGCAATCGTTCATCCTGAATAAAAACAAGAGGTTAAAATGTCTGTTTCATGGCGTGGGTTTACAGCGGGAGATTGGAATCTTCAATTATTCCCAGAGGTTAGAGATCGCGTGTATGTTATGAATTGTATTGCGGCAACAAAGCAAACAAAAGTAAAGACATACCACGCAAGCATACTCCTCAACTCTATTGAGTATTGCCCATTCGCCAAGCGGGATAAGATTGTTGTTCCAGAATCAGTGGTTGACGTTTGCAGAGAATTGATCTATCATTCCAGAGACTTCTGGAACAACGGAGCGGAGGAAAGAAATGGATAACCAAATCAAAGACTTGCATATCGCCTTAGATCTCGTAAGGTTCCTTGCGGACGATAAGCGATTGAAATCTAACCTCAATGACGAGGAAAGAAAACTAGCGAATAAGATTGCAGAAAAGATTGCATCATACATTCGAGAGGTTAAGTAACTCATGAATAAGCAAGAGATTTTCCTTGTCGCTGTATTGACAGTACTTTTATTTACCCCAATGATTGTCATTGGTTGGAAGATGTATCAGATTGAGAAATGGTTTCAACGGGTTGAGCAACGTATCGATAAGGCAGACAAAAGACTAAGCAAGTAGAATCATTCAAGTATTCTTCACGGGAGATAGTGATGAAAGTTTATACACTTAAAGTATTCACTGAACCCGTGAAGATGCTTGGTGATCTGGAAGTAGGCGATTCCTTTAGGATTGTTGGTGGCTTCGGGGAAGTAATGAATTGTAGGATGGTTCAGAAATATCCTAATGGTAACTCGGTGTTAGCATACGTTGAACAATACGGGTATGAAGAATCCTTTGATTCCGATGACTTAGTTATGGTTGATCAAGTGCAGGTAAGGATTAATACAATTCGGGAAAGAGAATAGAATAATGATTACCATCACTCTTAACATACGGACATTCAAGAGAAACTACCTTCCATTAAAAGCCTATAAAGTCATAGACTTAGGTGATAACACATACATCAATAAGTTCGCAAGAGTATCAAGAGGGGAAGAAATCCTAAGCGTAGCAACAGGTTCCCAATGCCTTGGAATTGCTATGTTAGAAGCCGCGTACATTTCCCTGTGCAATCACACACTTCCCAGTTGGTGAGAATAGTGTGCAGCTAGAACAAGTTACCAACCCCTTGACACAATTGAAACAATCAGGTATGCTAACAGTATCAGGTAGATAGGGAAGCCTTGGTAATGGCTGTAGTAAATGAGTGGTAGGCAAGTGTGTGGAATAGATGGAGAATAACCGTTGAGGAAAGCAGTCAAGTACCCCCATAGTTACCCCCTGTCAACCCCCTTAAATAAGCTAAATGAAGTCATAGAGTTACGGCTGGGTAGTACCCTCCTGGACCTAAGCTAAGGCATACCTGGATAGGGTAATGATATCAGGGTGTTACCCAGCCCCTATAACCCTCCTACCTTACTCGCTTACTTAGCTCTACCCCTACGTCTATAACCTCTTGATACCTATAGGTAATCTGGTTATCCCCCAGCCAGATAGGTATCCCCCTAGTGCTAGGTAAGTATAGGCGAAAGTTGAATGACTTGACAACCCTGCTTTGCTTTGCATTCTGCGGGGTTAGGGTTTGTCAAGTTCTATCTTCACCTAGCGAAAAGTTAATACCCCTTGACAACAGAGAACAACCTGCGTTATTCAGCAGTTAGCGAATGTCAATAGCAGGTAACTTATCTAGTGGTTACCTAGCCCTAGAGAGAATGATAATCATTGTACTTTATTTCCCTAATGAAGTCAAGGGGTTACGCCTTTACAAAGTTTCAAGGCCAAAGAAAGCCTAATGATTTCAACAGGTTATAAGCCCTTGAAACAATACCCCCTCCCCCTACTCCCCCTAATCCTCAATGATATACGGAAGTTATGTTTCTGGTAATAATATCGCGGAGTTAGCGTTTGCTTGACCCCCTTTCAACGCCTGTATAATTTTCCTAGATTTGAGTTTTTTTGTCAAGCCATTTACTATTTACAATACATTTGTGGAGAACATTAATGAACGAAAAATTGTTAAAGAAGATTATTCTTGAGGAACTAAGAAAAGAAGTTACCAAAGAAGGCATTGGAGATTTGCTTAGAAATCTTATAAAAAAAGAGCCAACAATAAGCGATATTATGAAAACTTTTGTTAATAAGAATCGTAGAGCAAATCGCATTTTTAATGCGCTTAAAGACGCTCCAAGTATAAGAGATCGGGTTCAAGGTTATCTTGATGAAGATGATTATGACAGTGCTGTTAAGATAATGCTTCGTGTTGATTCTGGTGATATGAAAGATGCTGGTGTTTCAGAAGAAGATTATAGGTATCTTAAACACGCTCATACAGAGATATTTGCAGCATTTAAGAAAAATAAAAGATCAATCTTTGATGATTGGGATTGAAAAAATCGCGGAGAAAAATTTATGAATAAATTATTAACAGAGTGGCGTAACTATACAAAGTCTTTAATTAAAGAAGGAAATGCTGCTGATTATTTTGAGAATGTAAATAAACTACAAACATATATTAATAATAATAAGGATTGGGGAACAATTCAAAATTATGAAATTTTAAGAAATGCTGCAAAAGATATTATATCAAATGATAATGCCAAATATTGGAGACATGCTGGGCAAACAGGTACTCCTAATCAAGTAAAAAAAGCTGATCCTAATTCTGTTTGGAGTGTTGCTCTTGAGATGGCAAGTAAAGATGCGAGAGGAGCCGAGACGGAACCTGTTGGCACAAAGATGCAAAGAAATATCAAAGAGCAGTTTCATATAAGAATACCATTCTTGGATTCTTCTTCTGGTGGTGATATAGACCCATATTGGAGAAAGAGACCTGTTGTCGGTGCTTTGCTGCAAACAGCATCAAATATGTTTTTGGAGTTGGATGGAGTTTTATATATGTTGCTGATTATTTTAACTGGTGGGCTGGGAGCTGTTCCAGGAAAGGTCGGTACTTTGTTTAATAACATTCATAAAATTATGAATTTGCAATCTAGCAGTCCAAAAGCTAAAAGTGCTATTCAAGAGGTTGAATCTTTTGCTAGGAACACAATAAATAAGTTCGTTAATTCTCCTTATAAAAATAAAATTATTCTTGATGATAAGACAAAAGTTTTAAAGTTTCAAGATGTTCTTGATTACTTATTAAGTCAATCGTTGGGGTCTGCCGAAAGCACATATGTTACTAACTTGAGAAATGAAGTAATTGCTGGAATAGAGAAGATTATTGCTAAGTATGGATTTTAAATCAATAAAATATTTTATCATTATTATTTTCGTTCATAATTGACTCTTTAAAAAAAATTTTTAAAAAATTTCGGGATTTGGGCCTTTGGACCTTTTTCTGTTTATGAGGTTAGTGACTATTTATTGCATGATGAAACAAATATTAACAGAATGGAGAGTTTATCTTTCTGAAAGTAAAGAAGCAACTTATCCAATATTAAAAGAAATTTGGCCAAAGATTGAAGAGTATTCAGAAGTTGTCTTTGATTCAATTGTTGACGGTGAGTATTTTTTTGTTAGTCTAGAAGATTCAAAAAGAGTTGGAGTTATTCTTGATACAACAAAAGGAAGAATACCATTTTATCGATCAAGTGGAAAAAGTGTTGCAGCTAAAGAAGAAGGTGAGTGGACAATTTTTAAAGGATATCAACCTGGTGGTGGATCCAATAATTTTGGTATCATTAAGAAGAATTGGAATTCTTTTAACTTAACTCAGGGTAAAGATAGGTATCTTACAATTTTAGCTCTTGTTCTTGAACATCTTTGGGATAGAAAAGGTCTTGAATCAAGATTAACAAAAACTGATTTTCATAGCATTGCAAAAAGAAGAATTGAACAAATTAATCAAAAAATTCAGAAACTAAATCAACAAGGTGACAAATATATTCAATATGATCTTACGGACTTACAAGGGGCTTATTTAAATTCATATCTTCAAGATAAAGACGCTTTAAATTCCGTTGTATTTGATTCTATTATTCCAGAATCCGAATATATTGGGTTAGAAGAAATCCGATCAGAAAAAGTAACCGAACTAAAAGTGTTTGATAAGTTTTTGCCAACATTAGAAATGGTTATGTCTTAATCAGCCTTGACTAATTAAAAATGCCATAGCTCCAACAACAACTGTAAAGAAAGCTAAAAATCCATAATAAATTTTATCATTTGCTTTTCTTGTATCATCAGGGAACATCGTATCCTCCTTGTTTTCTCTATCATAGCGCGTCCTTCTTTATATGTCAAGACTATTTAAATCATGATAAAGAACGTAAAAGAAATCCAAAGAATTGATAAAATCCCAGAAGAAGAATTTAGTTATGTTAAATTCGTTGATAAAGCTTCTGCTGATGCTGAGAAGAAACCTGGTAAAAAAGAAGAGTTTGAAGGACTTCAATTAATGTGGTCTGAGACAAAAAGCGTTGTTCGTATTATCGCTTATGATGATAATAAACCAATGGGCTATTTAGCTTTAAAGAAGTTTAAGGATGCTTATAAAGTTTATACGATTGGAGTTAAACCAGAAGCAAGAGGAAAAGGTATCGCTTCAATTCTTTATGATTATGCGATAAGCAAAACAAAGCTTTATTCGGATACAATGGAAACACCTGCAATGAGAAAACTATGGACAAAGATATATAAGAAATATGACATCTCAGGTTTAGATTTAGAGACAGGAAAGAAGTTTGAAATTGAAGCTGACGGTAATGAACTAAAATCTTTAGATCCAAATATTGACCTCTATTCTGATAATGAAGACAAACGTTATTTTCTTATTGTTCAAAAAGGTTTAAGAGAAAATCGCTGGTTAAGCCTTGCAGGACTGAAAAGAGATTAATTTAAAACTATTTAGTTCATGATGAAACAACTTTTAAATGAATGGAAAAAATATATTAAAGAAGAAGAAACACTTGCTCAAAAAAACATATATCCAAAAGGTGTTCCTTTAATTAAAAGAGAACAATTAATTGATCCACAAAATCAATTTGCAACAAAAGTTTTAGAATATCTTGATAAAACTTGGAAAAATTCTGGGAATAAAGATGATTTTAAATACGTAGCTTTATCGAATAAAGGTTGGAATATAGGTGGTTACGGAAAACCTGTCGAGGTAGATCGCGGTCTTTCTGGCTATCTTAATCAATTAGCGGGAGTCGAGGAATGAAACAGCTTTTAAACGAATGGAAATCTTATTTAGCGGAACAACATACAAAGGAGATGTCTCCTTCTGATTATATTAGAAATTTTATTATCAGCAAAGAAACAAATTCATCCCAACCAAATTTAGCTGCTTATCAAGATTCTGCAGAAAATTGGACAATTGGCTATGGTTCTAGAAAGATGCCAGATGGTCGATGGGTCCAACCAACCGACACTATAGAATCAGAACAAGCCAAAGACGCTTTTAATAAAGGTATAAATCAAGCAGCAATTGATGTCAATAAGTATATTAATAAAGATTTAAATCAAAATCAGTTTGATGCTCTTGTATCTTTTTTATATAATTTAGGTGGAGATAAATTTTCTAGATCTAGTATAAGAAAATTAATTAATAACAATCCAAATGATCCAAAAATCAAACAAGAATTTTTATTGTATAATAAAGATTCTAGTAAAGACAAACAAGGAGGATTAGTTACGAGAAGAGCAGAAGAAGCGCAAATTTATTCCACTCCAGTAGGAAAACCACTACCTTACGTTCAAGTTCCAAATTCAAGTAGTTCAAAATTTCAAACGCAAACAAGAGCGCCAACTAACAAAGAAACTCCAAAAAAGCCAGCAGGAAAACAAACATGAACAATTGGTATAAATTTTTATCAGAAGCAGTTGAAAAGAAATCTCTTAATGAAATTTCTCAATATGATCTTGAAAATACAAAAATTGAAAAGTATTTGAAAGGCAAAGACTCAGATCAACTTGAAGCTATTTTTGAAGGGAAAAAGCGTATTGCAATTCCATTTGAATCAGAGGATGCTGGTCTTTCTCATACAGACAAAGAATTGATTAATTATATTAAAATATTGAGAGATCAAGGTTGGACAGTCGATCTTTCCGAACCTTTTGGATATGCATCAAAAATTGTTACATCTGAATACGGTGGAAAAACATTCCAAACCAAAAGAAAAGTAAAAATTGGGCCTCTTATTTCTGCTATTAGCCCAGTAGCTGCTGAATTCTGGACAAAACATAATAAGTTTTATACAACAAAAGAGAACGAACTATATTTTGCAAAAAAATATATGATCGTTATTTCAAGAGCGCCGATTGATATTTTAAGAATGTCTGATCACGATGGCTGGACTTCTTGCCATTCGCCTGGTGGTGGATATTTTAAGTGCGCGATTCAAGAAGCTGTTGACGGTGGAGCAGTTGCTTATATTGTCGAAAGTAAAGAATTAGAAAAAGTAAATCTTGAAGATGAAGAAATTTTTAGAGACAAACAAAGAGGAATTGATGGTGTTGTTCCTCTATCAAGATTTAGAATTAGAAGGTTTATAAGTGATCATTATAGTGCTGAGTTGGGGGTTCCAGAAGTAAGAGCCTATGGACAAAATTTTCCTGGCTTTTATGAAAAACTTGCACAGTATTTAATGACTGCACAAAAATCTGTTATTGATTCAGTTGAAGAACAATCAGATTCAAAATCTGGCAAACCCAGAATTGATTTAAATAACTGGAAATTATATGGAGGCTCTTACGAAGACAATCCAGGTAGAACTTTATTCCAAGATTTCTTTGAAGATGAATTTAGTTTCTACGGTGATCCAGGTAAACACGCCAGCGATATTGAATACCAAGAAATGGTGGAAAGAGTTCGACAAATGACAACCGATGCAAATCGTAGGTTTGAACACTGTTCTGTCTATGCCTCAGTTGAAGAATATGATGTTGATGATTATTATGTAGATTATGGTGGAACGATTGATATTGATATTGAAGAAGAAGTTGTTGTTCCTCAAAATTGGAGAATATTAGGAACAATAGCAGAATCATTAGCCGCTGAGTATTCTGAAATTAGAGACGAAGCAGTAGAAATACAAAAACATACTGGATCTACTGAATTTAGATTTATATTAAATACATACGATTCAGGAGAAAATGATTATGCTGATTTTATCACCGAAGTTGGATATTTAGAAAGAAAATATGATGAAGTCAAAGACACTTTAATTCATATTTTAATGCAAGAAGGATATATGACAAATGAAGCAGAGTCTGCTTTATCCGACTTTGATCAAGAACTGGAAAATTTTGAGTTAAATTTTGATCGAGAAGAAATTAATATTTATTTAAAAGGAGAGTTAGAATCTACCACAAAAGCTTTTAATATTGATTTAAGAAAATATTCTGATTTGTTAAATAAAAGTTTTGATGCAGAATCTTATCAAAAATATTTTTATCATTTTACTGAATCAATCGTGCGTGGAGCCATAGAGAAGGGTCTCGGATATAGCCGTGCAGATAATAATACAGAAACACACAAGCTTGAACAACAAATAATACAAAATTTTGTTAATCGTTTAAAGCTGGAACTTAGTCCACAAGGAAGTTTGTTTGAAGCAGAAACACCAGTTGGTAAAACTGCTCCGAGACAATTAAAACCAAGAGGTCCAATTACCAGTAAAAATTTAAAAGATGATTTAGGAATTGATCTTCGTCTTAGACCGTATACAAATGTTGAATACGATCAACAACGTGTAAAAGGAACAATAGATATTATATTAACTTGTGACGTAAAATATGGAAAAACAAAAGATCCAAAATCAATTACTGTATTTAAAAAATTTGCAAAATTCTTAGACAAGAATTATTTACAAATTTTGCAGATTATAAGAGAAAAACTAATTTCCTTGGTTCAAGAAAAATGGGAAGAATTATTACAATTAATTAAAGAAAAAGCTCCAGTTAAAAACGCATATGAATATCCGAGCTGGAAGCAAGAAAAACTTACTCAAACAATAACAACTCCTAGTGGCGCTACATACCAGCAATATATTGAAGAAAAGAAAGATAAACTATTTAAACTAGATGGTTCAACTTGGAGAACGATTAAATGATTAACTGGTATAAATTTTTAACAGAGCAAGTTTCCGAAAAAAAACATTATCTTTCTGTTAGACAAATAGATGGTTTATTTAAAGTGTTTCATTTATCCGAGAGTGTTTTGGGTGATTCAAATGAATCTGGTGGATTTGAGTTTACTCCAAGAGTTCCAAAAAGTCCTTTATTTGGAGAAGATAATTTTACAAAAAGAATTTCTTTGGCTCCTAATGTTAATCGTGCTATATATGCTCTTGATACTGTCACTGCAAAACATCAAAAAGAAAAACCACATGCGATTTATAGAACTTATTATATTTATGCTGGCGATTTAAAATCTGATCCTTCGGACGACATAGATACAATTAAATTAAATGTAGAAATGAAAAGGTGCAATAAAGATTTATCTTATGTTGATCCTGCGGGCTATAAAAGAAAATATTCAAATTTTCAATTTAAACCGGGTCTGAATGCAAAACCTTGGGATTTTTTTGGATTTATTGGAAGCATACGAGAAAAAGAATTTGGAGTTTTTGATTGTGGTCAATTAAGCGACTTAGAAAAAAGAAGAAAGTGTCTTGACCTTGGCACAAAAACAACTGGCGGTCCAAAATCTCTTGGAGACCTTGGAAGAGAAGATTTAAAACAAAAATTTTATGCCTGTGTTGGAGATGCTCTTGAAACAAGAGAAGAATGGGCTATGGAGCCTGTTACTTTATATTATATTGGAAAATTAGATCTTAAAAATCAGAGAGTTGAAGTAAATGAAGATTCTTTAAACTTAATTAAATCAAAATTAAGAAAAGGAAGAATAAAATCAAAGGAAATTTAAAATGATTAGTTGGTATAGATTTTTATTAAAAGAAGGATCAAGAAATTTTATTGATCAAAATGTTAGATATATTGGATTTATATCAAACGACAAGTTTAATTCTACTTTATTAAACTTATCAAAATTTTATACGGAAGAAGAATTTAAAAGCGCGCTAAAAGACTCTGGTACTGCAAAAATTTTAAACGATTATGAGATCGATAATCTTTTAGGTAAGGGAGCAATGGGTCTTGCTTTTAGATTAAAGGATCCACACGAAAATTACATTTTAAAATTTCAAATTCTTGATGAAGATGCTATATTTGACATAGGAGAAGTTGGCACGGAATATACCACTCACCTTTATAGAAAACAAGAACAAGATAAATTTGATCCAAAAGAATTAAGAGTTTTAGATTCTGCAAAAGGGTTTGCAACATTAGGAAGTAGTGAAAAGATTTTTATTTCTGCTACTATTATGGCAAAAGCATCAGAAACTGGTATATCTGGTAAAACAGGAAAACCGATGACGGCAGATGATGTAATGGTTGATATTATGAGAACAAAAGTACAATATCTAATCAAAGATATAATAGACTATTATAATGCCTCTGACGACAAATACAGAAAATCTGCTATTTTTATTACAATGAAAAATAAAATTCCCGCATCAGACCACACATTAGATAGAATAGAAGATCTTTTAAATAGAAAAGATACTAAAAATCTTTTTAGAATTTTATATATGGTTTTTAATAGTTCCAATAGAATTCGTTCCTTATCAGAAGAGCAATTTATAGGAATTTCTTTACAACTATTTAAAATTATAGAAGAAGCATATAATAAAAAAGGACAACATACTACGTTAGATTTACATGGTGGAAATTTTGGATTCAGACCAAATTCGGACATTCCAATCTTCTTCGATATTTAGAAACTAATTATAATACACACAAGGGGGAAATGTATGTTAATTAAAAAAGGTATGACAGGTCCAGTAGTTGCAACATTACAGCAAAATTTAACTGATCTAGGTTATGATTTAGGTAACGTTGACGGTGCATTTGGAGCAAAGACTCAAGATGCAGTAAAAGATTTTCAATCAAAGAAAGGTTTAGGTGCTGACGGTATTGTCGGAGAAAAGACTCTACAAGCTCTTGATGCTGCTCTAAAAGCCGCTGGCAAAGAAGGCGCAGAGTTTGACGATCAGCCAGAGGAAGCACCCGCTGTTGTTCAAGAAGCTGCTGTAAAAATGGGTTGGGTTTCTTGTGCCTCTGATAAAGTAAAAGGAAAAGATGGTTACGGATCAACCGTTTTAAGAACCGATGCTTCTGTTGCTTATAAGAATTTAAAAGCAGAAGTAAATGCCCTTGGTGGCGTAGTAACCTCTGCTGGCGGTCGTCGCGCTCTAAGCTCTGGCGCTGGTCCTGCAAGATCAAAGACATCTATGCATTATACTGGTTTAGCTTTTGATATGTCATTGGCAACTGGTATGCAAAACTTCGATACAGATCCTTATCTCTGCGTAAGAGTTCCCGATTCTCGTAAATGGACTGTGTGGTGCAAATCACCAACCGCACCAGAAGTTACACTAGACGCGGTAGTTTGCCGTACAGTAAAAGGTAAAACTGTTTTAGAAACAAAGAAAGTAACAGTTCGTGCATTCAACTTTACAGAGATTGCAGCCAAGCATGGTTTCGTAAACATTTCAGCCAGAAAGAGTTTCTTTGAAGGCGGTGCTTATGGTGGTGCTGAATGGTGGCATTTCCAATACGATAAAGCTCTAACAAAGAATGTTTCTAAGTTTGGCGAGGAATTGCTTAAAGTCTATTCCTTAAATGAAGCTCAGAAGTTTGTATACTGGAGTGAAGTAAAAGATAACGTCTTTGGCGTCAACTGGTTTTAAGGAGCAAAATGATACATCAAATATTAAAAGACCTTCTTATTAAAGTCACAATAACAGCTGTTATAATTTTAGCTGTTGTAAGCTTTGGTACTTACAAGTATATCCAGTTTAAAGAAGAAGAAATAAAAGGTAAGTATGTTGAGGAATTATCTGCTCAAAGAAAAGCCTATGATTCTCAAATAGAACAGATTAACAAAGTTAATGCTGAATCATTGGAGAAACAAAAAGTTTTAATTGAAGATTATAAGAAACATTTAGATTCTATTCAGCTTGATTATGAACAAAAAGTAAAAGAGTTAGAAGATTTAAGACAAGCTAGAATTAAAGAACTTACAAAAAAGATTAATCAAGAACCAGAAGCAGTATTAGATGAATTAGCACATAAGTTTGGATTTGAAGTCGTACCAGCGGGAGACAAAGATGAATAAGTTAATAGCATTAATTTTATGTTTTATGTTTGCATCACCAGCGTTTGCCGATGGTAAAGTATCTGTTCTTAAACAAGATCAAAAAGCTCCTTTTGGTGGGTACTTATTAGACTCAGTTGCTTTTGCCACAATCGAAGCAGATAAAGAAGCAATAATCAAAAAGTGTGAGCTAGATAAAGATTTATTAACAAAAAAATGTAGTGGCGAATGTACCTTCTTAAAAGATACTTGCAAAGTCGAAAAAGAAACTTTAGAAAAAACTTTAAAGATTCAACTTGATTCAAAAGATAAAGAAATAAAAAGACTTAGTGAAATTCTTTTAGAACCAAAACCAAGCAGAGGTTTGTGGTTTGGTATTGGAACGGCTGCTGGTGTTGTAGTTAGTCTAACTACGGTCTATTTAGTAAAGAAGCTATAGGAGGCTTAATGAATGTCAGTAAAAGAACAACTAGAAAAAGCTTTAAAGAATGAGGCTGCTGTGCAAGTTCCACAAGACAAACAAAATAGATTTAATATAATCTTTCAAAAAATGATGAGCGTTCGTTGGTATATTACGTTTATTACAATGATTACTCTGCTTGCCATTCTACTTGGCGTAGTATTTTCTATAATGCTTAAAGCTACAATGGAACAAGAATGGAAAGAAATTCTTCTTCTAATTCTTGGTGCTTTTATTGGCTCTTACAACAGAGTTATTGATTTCTGGTTTAACAACTCACAAAGAGATCAAATAATGCTACAAAAGATCGACGAAGAAGATGACCCACCAGGAACTCCAAAAACAGATAAATTATTAGTTTCACCGGCACAAGATGCAGTAGAAGTTAAATTGTCAGAAGCAATCCCAACAGAACCAAAGAAAGAGGATTAATGAAATCTTTTGAAGATAAAGAAGAAGAATATGAATATTTAGACGAGAAACAGGTTAAAAAACTTATCTCTCGTCTTGTATTTGAAATAGAAAAACTGAAAGATGAAAACGAATCTCTTTGGTTTATGTTAGAAGAATTAGAACAAAGTGATACAGATGGTAAACACGCAATTAGTGAATCTCTTAAAAATTTAAAAATCTATAAAGAAGCATTTAATAAAAAACCAGCAGAAGCTTAATCCTCCATAACTGACTATTTAGTTAAGAGGTATAGCTATGGAAAATATTGTAGATCATCTTATTTCATTCCAACAACAATTTAGAATTCTTCATTGGCAAACAAAGTCTTATGCAAGACATAAAGCTTATGGAAAGTTTTATGATACTTTTGGAGATTTAATGGATAAATTTATTGAGTCTCATATGGGAAAGTATGGAAGAATTAAAACAGGCGGAAATATTGAACTAGCAAATATGAACGATGTTCAAATTAAAGATTTCCTAGAAGAACTAACACAATTTTTAATTGAATTAACTGAACATTATGATTCAACAAGAGACAGCGATCTTCTAAATATTAGAGACGAAATGCTTGGCGAAACAAACAAGCTCAAATATTTACTAACATTGGATTAATTAATAATGAAATTAATTGTAGAAAATTGGAATAAATTCGTTTCAGAAGGTATTGAGGATAGTAAACACAACCTCAAGTATTATGCTTTTGATTGGGATGATAACATTCTTTTCATGCCAACAAAAATCATCCTTCTTGACAAATCTGGTCAAGAAGTTGGTATGGGTAGTGAAGACTTTGCTGAGTTCCGAGGAATGATTGGTAAAGAAGAATTTGATTATGAAGGTAATATAATTAAAGATTATGCCCCAAATGCTTTTAGATACTTTAGACCAGAGGCAGATAAAACTTTTATTAAAGATGCCATAAAAGCAACTCATCTTGGTCCTTCTTGGGAAGATTTTGTTGAATGTCTTAATTTTGCTTCCATTTTTGCTATCATTACAGCTAGAGGTCATAGCCCAGGTGCAATGAAAAGAGCTGTTTATGAATTAATCATAAGAAACAAAGACGGCATTAATTCCGGAGAGGTTTATAAAAACATCAAAAAGTATAATAAAATTTTTAAGAAAGGTGATAGAGATGGATCAATCCAAAGCTATTTAGATCTTTGTAAATTTTATCCAGTATCTCATCCAAAACTAGCGGGTTCAATGGGTAAACCAGAAGAAGCAAAAAAACAAGCTTTAAGAGAGTTTGCTGAGTACTGCAAAGACTTTAACCAAGGAAAAGTAATTAAACTTAAATTCTCGGATGACGATCCAAGAAACATCGAAGTTATTAGCAAAGATTGGGTCGAGCCAATGGATGGTGTAGACATGACAGTTATTTATACAGGTAAACAACACGGAGAGAAAAAATGAAATTAGACATCAATGCTTTAAGAAAAGCTGTTAATCAAAAATTAGTTTCTGAACAATTTGTAGGTTTTGCAGAACCCGTTGATGTTCATCACGGTTCTCACACATCTTATGAAGATCACGACTACGGCGTAGAAGAACATACAGATGGTGGGGATGAATTAGAGATGACAATGCAAAATCTATTTCAGCTTTCTGTTTATGCTGCAAAACTTCACGATCTTATGCAAGATGGTGATGACGTAGAAGAATGGGTACAAGAAAAAATTGTTGAAGCAACATCAAAAATTAGCGATGTTTATCACTACCTCGAATACCAAAACTATAAGAATTCAAGATAATGAAAAATGATAATTTAACTCATGATTGGCTTGATTTTATGGATTTGCATAAGTCCACTATTTCGGCTTTAAATGAGTCATTAAATAAAAAAATATTTAAATTTAATGACGAATCAAGAGATAACATTTATAAAAAACATCAAAAGTATTTTGATTCATTGTTGGAGTATTTAGAAAAAAAATTAAAGCTTACAAAACCAGTTAAAATTAATCTTCTAAATGATGAAAAGAATGCTGGTAAAGTTCTTGGAAAGACCGGTGGTTATATTAACCATAAAGAAGAAATTGTCGTTTATACAACAGGTCGTCATGTTAAAGATATTATGAGATCGCTTTCTCATGAGCTTGTTCACCATAGACAAAATATTCGTGGTGAATTTGAAAATCACGAACCAACAAAACATAGTTATGCTCAATCGAACAAACATTTAAGAAATATGGAGAAAGAAGCGTATTTAAAAGGTAATATGCTTTTCAGAGATTGGGAAGATAATTATAAGTATCGCGGAGAAAAGTAGGATGCACAAGAAACTACGTCAAGAAATTTTAAAAGAGCTTAGATTTTTACAAAATCAAAATAAATCAGCTCTTCAAGAAGAAAAGTTATTTGAAGAAATAGCCGAAGGATTAAACAGCTTTCTATTAAACGAAATAGAAAGCATTCCCGCTCTACAGCTTGCTGCAGAAAGATGGTTGAGAGCAAAAGCCGCAGGAAATACCGGACAATTAAGGGCTGCTGAAAGATTGCTTATGAGCAACAAAAAAGGCGCGGATATAGTTAATAAACTTAAAGAAATTACTGTTGCGGATTTAAAGGCAACTAAAAATTTTGATCAAGTAGCAAATGGCATAGTTGCAAAGGCTAAACCAGGCGCTGTTCTTACTGCTACCCCTTCAGCTCCTCCACCACCAGGAAAAGCTCCTATTCCTTCATCTGCTACTCGTTTAACAGCTGGCAGCATTATTAAGACTAAGGCAAAAGATGTTGCAGAATTAGCAAAAAATTTAGGTAAAACAGAGAAAGAAGTTCAAGCATTAATAAATCAAAAAGCAATAACTTTTAATCCAGGGAAAAGTTATCTTGTTAATTCAGTAGAAGATGCAACTGCCATGTTAAAATCTGCTAGTACTTCTACAGCAGCTGCGTCTGGGGAAGCTGCTGTAGCAGCTAATGTTGCTAAGACAACTGCAGCGGAAGTATCTGCTGCTGCAAAAAATCCTGCAAAATTTGTTCAATTACTTGAGAGAATTAGAAAAGGAGCTGGCTCTCTTCCTGTTAAAGCCTTTATTGAAAAATTAGGAAAAATTGCCAAACCATTAGCAGTCATTGGAGCTGCAATGTACGCATGGCAATTAGCTACAGATCCAAGTGCCATAACTTTTGATGAGCACTTACTTGGTGGAGCAACGGTTGTTGAGGTAGGAGCTATGCTTGCCGCTAAAGCAGGATTCGCCAGTATTGCAGGAGCCGCATCTGCTGTTGGAGGCGGAGTTGCAATTGGAACTCTGATTGGTATGGGCATTAATAAATTAGGCTCAATGGCAGCGGAGGCTCAAAAAAATGAAGAAAAAGGCGAAGTCGTAAATGCAAAAGGACAGCAAGCAGTTGAAATGTTTAAACAATATTGTAAGGGCGGATTTAAGCGCGGAGAAAGCGCTGATTCTACTTTAGGAGCAATTGGTAAAGGAATCGCAGGAACTGTTGGAAATATAGCAACCCTTGGTCAATATTCGAAATTACAAGCAAGCAAAGGCGAACAAACACCGATGAGTTGGGGTAGGGAAGATGTCGATGATATGGCAATTCTTTATAACACAATTATAAATGATAAAAGCATTAATGATGATACTAAAAAAGAATTATCAAAATGTTTTGCTCCTCTTTATGGAACTAAAGCCGGTAATGTATTACAAGCCAGAGGACTAATGCTTGGAGAAAGCGGTATACTTACTGCAGAAGAAGTTGCTAATTTATTAAATAGCATAACTCCAGAACCTTCTCAAACTTCGCCTGCAGCAGCTGGAGATGCACAACCAGCAACAGCCCCTGGTACTTTTGATCAAAGAACTCATTCTTTTAAATGTTCAGATACAAATACCATCATGAACTTCCAGAAATGGGTTAAAGCAAATGCACAAACTCCACAAGCAAAAGCAATTAAAGTGGACGGAGCATTTGGTCCAAAAACTTTTGCAGCAGCAAAAAGTTTAGGAAATGAAGTATTAAATTTTGGAATGTATAATAGCATAGATGATTTTAAAGATCCTGCTAAATTAAATAAAGTTTGTTCTGATTTAGCTGCTGATTCTAGATTCAAATCTGTTGCTGCACAACCAGCTGCTAAAGCTCCAGCAAAACGTGATTATGAATCTTTTTATGAAAATAAAAAAGTTAAAAATGCTGAAATGTTATTTGAAAAACTAATTAAATCATCTGCAAAGAAGGAAATTTTATAATGAACAATATGCTACGCCAAAAAATTCTAAAAGAAATTAAAAACATTTTAGAACAAGTAAATTTAGGTACAGAAACAGAAAAAGCTAGTAGTAATAATATTGGTAGAACAGCTCTTACTGGAGTTGGTGGTGCAGTTGCAGCAGTAGCAACTGGTGGTGTCGCTCTTATTCCTGCTGCTGTTGCAACAATTGCATCAATTGTGGAAGGAAGTCCTTTAGAGTTACAAGATGCTATCGCAAGATGTGAAAAAAATCCAAAAGCATTAGCAGATTTAATTAAGTCACAATTAGCTTCCCGTTATATTAATGATAATGAATCAGAAGCAATGGTTGGAGTTGCAAGAGCTTATCAAACCCACTGTAAAGGTGGTGATACTTCTTGGTGCAAAAAAGTTATTGAAAACTTCCCAAATTATAAGACAGAAATTCAATCAAAATGGAGTGCTTCTGCTGTTGGTGGGCAGAAGAAGGATAAGCTAGAGCTTCTTAGACTCCTTGAAGAGTTTGAAGGAATGCCAGATACACAACCCGCACCATCTCCACAACCACCAGAGCCAGTTCCAGATAATGGAGGTGGTGATAAAGCAAAAGTTTCTTGCATACGCTGCAAGGGAGTCGGACTTAATTGCAAAGGTGCAAGTGTAAAAGAAGTACAGGATAAGCTTGTCGCATTAAAGTTGTTAAGTACAACAAGTTCAGAAGTTAGCTCGCAATTGTTTGGTAAAGAAACAGAAGCAGCCGTTATAAAGTTTCAAAAATCAAAGAAATTAAAAGACGACGGTATTGCTGGAAAAAATACAAGCAAGGCACTAGGAATAAAATGTGGTGGCAATCCTCCGCCAGTTCCTCCACCAGACGAGAAGGATGATACTAAGCCAGAGCCAGTTCCACCACCAGTCCCACCTCCAACTCCACAACCACAGGAGCAAGGTGGGATGACCAGAACCGAGGCTATAGATAAAATGTACGGTGGTTCTCTACCACAAGAGCCAGGTTATGGTAATATTTTTAAGGCTGCTGTTGCATACTTAATTGATGAGAAAAAAATGTCTCCTCAAAAAGCTTATAGTGCGGTTGAAGCAATTATTGGACCAAGAAAAACATCAGGAAGAAATTCCGGAGTTCCAGAAAATGTTGTAAAAGCTCAGGCTGAAGGAACTGGTCTTGGAGCTACCCGTGTTCTTGCTGATAAGATAATAAAAGATCTACAGAATTTAACTAACTTAACAATTGGTAAACTAAGATCATATATTCCAACTGCAGGAATTCAACAAGAATCCAAACAATTTAATCACGAAAATTTCTATGATTATAAGAAAGGAAACGAAGCAAAAATCTTGTTTGAAAAACTAGTTAGAAAACTATAATTAGGAACTATAAAATGAACAAAATTTATGAAAGACAATTTAATAAAGTCCTTCTTGAAGCAATAGAAGAAGAATTACGTGACGAATTGCTTCAAGAAGGTTTTATGGATTTTTTATCTAAAATTAATCCATTTTCTGGTGACGAGAAAGATAGCGAAGAAAGTTCATTTTTTGATGGGCACTTAGTTCTTGATGCAGTTGCTCTTGTTTCTTCTTTTGTTCCAGGTGCAGGATCTGTAATAAGTTTTGGCGCAGATGTAATAAATGCAATTTGGTATTATAATACTGGTCATACATTTATTGCGGCATTATATTTTTTAATGGCAATTCCTGGTGTTGGTGATGTTTTAGCTTTACCAGTTCAAGGTTTATTAAAATTTGGATCTAAGGGACTTAGCAAATTAATACCATTTATCCCACAAATTTATAAAAGTAGAAATTTAATTAAATCATTTTTAACAAAAACTATTGTTATAGAAGAGAAACTTGGTGCAAAAGGAGCTTCAAAAGCAATAAGCAGTGTTATGGATGACTTTTTCAAGATTTATGAAAAAGAAGGTGCTGAAAAGGCGGGCGAATATCTTGCTAAAAATCTAGATAAAGATCTAGTAAAAGTAGGCGGGAAAGCAGAGGAAAAAGTCTCAGACGCTGCATTATCTAAATTTGTTAAAAGCGCAGAAAAGCAAGCAGGATCTTTGGCTGGCAAAGCAGCATATAGAGGTGAGCAAAAAATAATTCAAAGAGCAATTTTGCTTGGATCAAAAATGTTTGCTGATGAGGATTCTAGTGCAACTCCTGATGAGGGCGGTGGCGGTAAAGGTGGTAAGGGTGGCAAAGGCGGAATTTGTCATGGCGGAAAAACTCCTAAAGAGTGTACTAATTTATCATGGGGATGTGGAGGACCATCTGGTCCAACAAGTGAAAAAGTTAAAGAAGTACAACAAAAATTAATTGATTGTGGTTTTCCGTTGCCTAAATTTGGAGTAGATGGTTTATATTGTACAGAAACAACGGGAGCAATGAAAAAGTTTCAAAGTTCTGTTGGATTAACTGCAGATGGAGTTGCTGGTCAAAAAAGTATTGAAGCTTTAAATAAATGTAATTCTAAACAACCAGAAGAACCAACTCCAAAACCAGAACCAACACCAACTCCTCCGCCAAAACCAGAAGAAGAAAAAATTGAAAAATTTGGTGGAGATATGAACGAATCTCTAAGAAGACGCAGATACGAACAAGTAGAAAAACTCGTATTTGAAAGATTGGTGAAAGGATGCAAGTAGATTACGATAAAATGACAAAAGACTTTATTCTCAATGAGAGAAAAGAACCTTCTCTTATGGAGTATCTTAATGTTATATCCGAGATGATTGAATACTTTAAACCATCAAAAGTCTCTGAATCATCCAGACTATCTGTTATGCGAGAAAATCTTCGTAAAGCAAGAAAGCACGCAAGATTAATGGAAGAAAGATTAAAACTATTAGAAGAACAAGTTAAAATTATTGAAGAAGTAAAAAGTAAAGAAGATTCACTAACAGACGAGGAAACCAGAGACTACAAAAAAGCAAACGTATTTGTTATGGATTGTGATGCTGACGGAGATACTCTGCCAGTATGGATTGAAAAGATGACTCACGCAAGATATGAAGCGACCACGGAACAAAAAAGAAGATTAATTAAGTGGTTTCATCAAAATGCCCCTGGCGATTATTAAGAAGATAACCAATGAGCGGATTAACAGGACACATAGATCATTTATATGAAGACCCTGATCTTACATTAGAAGATGTTGTAAGAATTTATCGAGATATTGCTGAAAATAGAGGAGATATTCAAATCTACGAAAAAGTAGACGGATATAACATTTATCTCTCTTATTCAACTAAGGATAAAAAAGCAAAATTATTAAGAAATAATGGACAAATTAAAACTGCTGGTGTAACCATTGAAGAATTGAGAGATGAGTTTACATCAAAGCGTATTCAAGACAACAAAAAACCTGTTCCTTCTAATGTTGTTAGAACATATACAGAATTATTGGGATATTTTGAAAAAGTTGTTAATGTAGTATTTTCTTCTGATTCATCAAAAGAAATGATCTTTGGTAAAGACAACCAAGGAAATCCGCAGTTCTTTTTTAACGTAGAATTACTTGACCCAAACACTCCAAATGTAATCAAGTATGCAAGAAAAATGTTAATTTTCCACAAACTGGGAAATATTAAAATAGATTCTGCTAAGGGAACAATCGAAGCTTCCGATACAGAAGAAATACAAAGAAAATTTGCTGACTTATCTAAACTTTTTGGTAATTCTACAAATACTAACGGAATACAAATTACCGATGATAAGCCTTCCAAAATTGACCGTATAAATCCTGGGGCTATTGAGGCGGAATTAATTGACCTACGAAAAGAGTTCAAAAAGTTTGGACTGGATATGAAAGATACCGTAGGAAAGTATTTTATTAAAGGCATAGAGAAATACCTAGCAGATAAAAAAGCTAACTTAGATAACCAACAAACTGAATTTGTAGTTAAATCAATTCTTTCAGTTGGTTTTGGTCCAAAGCACGTTAAGAAACCACGAATAAATGAATTCTTTACAACTTCATCTATGCAGAATAGCGGAGCTATTAAGAACTTTACAAATGAAGAGCCTGCCAAAGAAATTTTCAGAACCTTACGACAACCATTAGAAAGAATAATATTTAACTGTTCTTCTATTTTATTGGATAAACACGAGAGCTTGTATGTATCCAACCAAAAGCAAACAGCAGAAGACATTATTTCTATGGTTAACAAAGCAATAGAAAATATTAACAGTAGCGGAACTGATAAACAGAAAAGTAATTTAAGAAAGCAGATGGATAAACTTAAAGGTAGTAGCATTAACTTTGTGGAGTTGGTGAGTAACCCTGTTGAGGGTTTAGTGTTCCGCTATAAGGATCACACTTACAAGTTAACATCTTCTTTTGGTCCTGTCAATCAAATTGTAAATATGATGAAATATGATGGTCAACAATTAAATGAAAGCAAAACTGTTGAAGCAAATGGGATGAAAGTTTTGTATGCTGGAGCTTTTAAACCACCACATAAAGGTCATTTAGAAGTTATTAAGAACTTTATTAAACTACCAGAAATTAATAATAAGAATTTTACAGTAGAAAAAGTTATTGTTATAGTTGGTGATAGAGCAAGGTATTCCAAAGACAACCAAGAATTTACACTTGGACAATCTATGGAATTATTTAATTTGTATTTAGAAGCTTCTGGCTTGCAAGACCTTGTGGAGTTAAGAATAACAAAACGCGAGAATCCTGTCAAGGATGTCTATGACTATATCGCTAATCCCAACAACGATCTTGACAAAACACAACCTGGTGATGTAATCTTGCTTGGGGTTAGTAGAAAAGATCGTGGTTATTACTCTAACCTATCAAAGTTTGTAAAAGATAAACCGTGGCAAATTTTGTTTGGAGAAGAATACGAAATTCCTGTCGCATTGAAGAGTGGTGCGAGTAGAGAGCAGGATATTTTAAGTGAATACGCTTCAACAGAGTTTAGAAACGCAGTAGCAGAAAATGATATAGAAACAATAAACGAATATCTACCAGAAGAAATTCTAAGTACACCAGAATATCAAAAGAGAGCATATGATATTTTACGTGTAAAAGAAGAAGTTCAATCATTAAAAGAAAACACTATTATTCAAATAATAAATAAAGAACTACATAAACCTCAACCAATTCAACCAAAATTAAATCTTGGAGATCTAATTAGTAGAGTGAATAGTATTTATAATAAGTAAGAGGAATTAAAGAATGTCAAATAAACTGGAAGAAAAGAAGCTAAGAATGTTTGTTAGAAAGTATTTAGCTGAAAATCATGCTAAAAAACAAGAAGAACAAAAGCAAACATTAAAAGAAGAGAAGATTCTAAGAACAGCTATTCGTAAACTTCTACAAGAAAAAGAATCAGTTGTTCCTGGTGCATCAACTGGTATTAATGAGCTTGAATCTGTTTTGACTTCTATTATTCCAGCTATTGAATCTGACTACAAAAAACTAACATCAAGCGAAGATCAAAGAAAATCTTACAGAGCACACATTATTCGTGCTGCCATTGACATTCTTTTAGCTGCTGATGCTGCCTTTGATGCAGACCAAGAAGGAGGAGAAGGATCTATCAGTGCAGAAGCAATACCAGATGCTGTAAAAAGTGAATTACCTCCAGAAGCAACAGAAAATCTACAAGAACAAGAAGATAAAGAAGGTATTGATATTAAAATAGGCGACGAACCTTCTGGTGAAGAAGGTAAGATGATTGATGTTAAAACCAATGATCAACCAGATGATAAAAAGAAAACTAAAGAAGAACAAACTGAAGAGTCGTTTACAATTCCAGGGCAAGACCTAACAGGTAGAAATATCGCCCTAAGAACTTGGAATAAAAGAGGTATTGGTACAACTATTAAAAATGGTTATAAATTATTAGAATTACCAAAAGATAGAAAGATCTTTTTTGATTATCTATTAACTAATTTAAAACTATACTTTGACCGCTTTGAGAAAGACTTACAAGGAATGGTTGAAGAGCCAACAACATCTGCTTATGAGAAAATTAAGCAAACTGGTCAATCTTACGAAGGCGGCGCTGGTGGCACACCAGCTCCATTAGCAGAAGGTAAGAAAAGAAGAAGATTAGTTGAATCAAAGAAATTAAGCGATCAAATTCTCGCTCATTTGTTAAGATAATGTCATTAATTAAAAAATTAAGAGAAGAAAGAAGATCCAACGAGGAGTTTGAGGTGATGTTAAAACACCTAACACTCGAAGAGATCTTCTTTTTGCGTTTAGAGTTAGAAGATCAATCTTTCAAAAATAATTTAATGGGTTATAAACTCTATTTTATAATCAGAGAAGTAATTACTGAAGGGTTAATAAAATTTGCTCTCGATTTGAAAAAGACAAAGAAAGGTACATCAAGATTTTTAGGCTTAGATATAGATACATTAGAAAGAAATATGTTTAAGTATAAAATACCTGTTAAAAATAGGAAAAACATGAATGGCTAATTATAATCTTAATCAGTTTAGAAATACTTACATTTTAACAGATCAAACTGGTTCTTTATTTGATTCTGGTGGTCCAACTGGTAGCTATTCATCTGGTCAAAATTATTATGTATTAATTGCTCCACAATATACAACTGGAACATTAACACTTAACGTTATAAGTGGTGCGATTGATCCAAATGATGCTTTAAGAATTTATAATGGTATTCCAAATACTTCTTCCTATTCTGGACTTACTGTAGACGAAACTTTATTAGCTGTTTTATCTGGAACTTTAAGTACTCAAACTATTACTGCTTCTGCAGGTAGAGCATATATAAGATTTGGTAGCAGAACTTCTACGAATACAGTAGGAACTTTAGGAGGATTTCAATTAGATTGGACAGGAAGCGGTATACAAACTGTTGATTCTGCGTCTGGTGTAATAAGAAATCAGTATGGAGCTACGTTTCCAAAAGAATCATACTTAACATTTGCTCCCGGCATGTTTACTGGTTCTAGTACTCTTACTGGTTCAAAAGATATAGTTTTAGGTTTTTGGGCTAGAGCAGATTATGATTCTGATGATCCGCTAAGAGGTCTTATTACGATTGGTGATGCTGGCTCGGGAAATCAGGGTCTTGTTATTAATAAAGTAAGTGCTACGCAAGATTTAAGAATTGTCTATAGAGATTCAAATAGTAATGCAAATTTATTTACTGCCACCAACATGTTACAAGGCGGCGGCACTGGCGCACCAACAACAGCAAAACTAGTTCCTCAATGGCACCATTATGGTTGGGCAATTCGCAGAACGAGTACGACAGGTTATAACGTAGCGGCATATAGAGATGGTGCTTTCTTTGCTTCTTCATCTGCGACCTTTGCCTCTGTTCACGGTAATATTACCTCTTCTCAAAATATTATATTAGGTCAATATAGATCGGCTGGTGTTATTTCCACAGGTCAAAGCTGGTCTGGCTCTTTTGATGATGTTTTCTTAGGAACCTTGGATGCAGCAACTCCTGCAAACCATGCAAGCTTTTTCTCTGCAATATTCAATTCAGGTAACTGGTCAGATCCAACAGAAGTAATAACTGGTTCTTATTATTCTGGAAAAAATGGAGCTGTTATTTTCAACTGGAGATTTGAAGAAACTGGTTCTATGTTAAACACAAGAGACTGGGGTACTTACGGAAACATTCACTCTGCCTCAACAATGGTAACAGGCGGTGGTAACGTTTTTCTAACTGCTACTGGTTCTGGTCAATCCTATACCGCGTATAGTAGTTTAGCTTATTCCGCAAGTGTATTATCAAACGCCGTTGTTTCTTTTAATACAAGTTCATCTTCTGTATATGAAAATACATCGTCTTATGTGTTTAGTATACAAGTAGCAACAGCTTCGGTTGGACAATCTGCAACAGCATCATTTACAACTGGATCATCTGGACAGACCGCTGTTTTAGGTACAAACTATAATTTAATATTAGGCGGTACAACTTATTCTTCTTCTGCGCAGTTACCATTGTATGTATCTTGGTCAGCAAGCGATACAACTACAAAGTATATTACAGCATCTATAATAGATAATACAACTTATACAGGTACATCTTCTTCATTTAGTTTAATAATTCAAACGGCAAGTTCAACAAATGTAACAACAACTTCTCCGTTCATTTTTACTCTTAATATTTTAGATTATGAAGAGGGGAATCCTTCATTTACAAGTGCATCATATAACACAGGGGAAGCATCTGGTTCGGTAACTGTTTATGTTGATCGTCTATCTGGATCTAATGGTCCACTATCCGTAAATTATATTACAACAAACGGAACAGCGGTTTCCGGTACAAATTACACAGCAATATCAGGAACTTTTTCTTGGGTAGATGGAAATACTAGCAGATTATCTGCAAGCATACCTATTTTGTATGATAATGTACAAACATCAAATATAAATTTTGGAATAAATTTATATTCATTATCAACAGGCAGCTTTCTTCCGTATGCAATAACAAGCTCAACAATCACTATTGTCGATCAAGAGCCTGGTACATTTAATTGGGAAGTAACTTCTTTATCTGCATATGAAACTGCCAGTAATGCAACAATAAATGTTTTAAGAACGAGTGGTTCTTATGGAGCAGTAACAGCGAGTTTGTTTTATTCTTCAAGTGCGGGAACTATTTCTCCACAAACAGGATCAGCTGGAAGTGTTATTTTTTCTGGTAGTCAAACAACGGCACAAGTAGTTTATGCGTTAACAGATGATTTAATAGATGAAGCAAATGACCCTGTTTATATAACTTTCTCTTCACTTACAACTACAGCCGGAACTGCAAAGACAGGATCACAAGGCACTTTAATATTAACAATAATAGACAATGAAACTGGTTCCGTAACATTTAGTGGAAGTTCTGCAACAATTTATGAAAATACTGGTTCTTATTATATTGCAGTTAATAGACTATACGGTGGAGATCAAGCAGAAACAGCATCTATTACAATTGGTGGAACAGCAACCTCAGGAACACAATACGATATAATTTATAATGGTATTACCCAATCAAGTCCATTTAATATAATATGGGCAGATCAAACAAAAGATACAAGATATATAACTGCATCTGTTTATGACAATAATCTATTAGATGGCGACAGAACAATTATTTTTGGAATAAACTCTTCTTCTGTCTCGGCAATAGGACCAACTTCTTCGTTCCAGTTAAATATTTTAGATTATGAAATAACTGGATCTGTAAGGTTTGTAACAAGTTCATATGCAGTATCAATTCCTGACGCAATAAATGTTCAAGTAGAGAGATATAACGGCAAGGACGTTTCAGCCTCCGTAATAGTTGATGCATCATCAAGTAGTACAGCAGTAGCAGGGGTTGACTATGCAAATATTTTCCCTTATACTGTTAACTGGGCAAACCAAGAAAGTGGTTCAAAAAATATAACAGTTTCAACACTTTCTTCATGGGGTCCAAGTTCTACCTTAAATCTTAAATTTACATCATTGACAAATTTATCATCTGGTAGTATACTGACAGCAAGTGTAGCGATCACATCAACTACAATAACACAGTCCACGAGCATTTATTCTAATCTAAATAAAGACTATACGATAAACGATTATGCTAATTTATCGTATCAATTTACTAGAAGAACACAACAAGTACCATTCTCCTTGAATCTTAAGGGAACTGGAAAAATACGCAAACCATGAGGTAAAATGAGATCCGTTTATTGGAACGCAAAAAAGAAAAAAGAAGAAGTTAAACAAGAACCGGAAATTCCCCAAGAACAAGTTTATTATATGTCACATCCCGAATCATCAGGACTAGTAACTGGAGTTGATCAGGATGAAAACAAAATTTATTTTTATACACAAATAGGCGATAAAGAAGTTTTAGAACTCAATAAACTAGTTAAAAGACTGGATAAAGAAATGCAGGTCATTGGACTTACATTTAATATTCCACCGCCGCCAATCGAGCTTCATATTCAAAGCGAAGGCGGCTCATTGTTTGCTGGTATTGCAGCATACGATTGTATTAGAGCTTGTAAGACACCAATTCATACCTATATAGACGGTTGTGCTGCTTCTGCTGCAACATTCTTGTTCTTAGCTGGTAAGAAGAGATATATTTACAAAAATTCTTTTATGTTAATTCATCAACTATCTGCAACAATGTTAGGTGGAAAATATGAAGAATTTAAAGATGAGCTTAAAAATCAAGAAAAATTGATGCATACTGCAAAAAATGTTTATTTGGAAACAAGTAAGCTTTCTGAAGAAGAAATCCTTGAAATGATGAAACATGATCTATGGATGGATTCTGAGACAATTATAAACAGCGGCTTTGCCGATGAAATTATTTAAAGGAGAAAATTATGCTACTAGAAAGATTAACTCAAGTTGTTACTGAACTAACTGCACTACAAGGCGATGCCGAGAAGGCAGATCGCGGTAATAAGGCAGCTGCTCGTAGAGTCAGAGTTGCCTTGCAAGACGCCAAGAAGGCTCTACAAGAGGTTCGCCAAGCTTCCTTCGGCGTAGACAGTGGTGAAGGCGTTGCAGAGACTGCAGAGGGCTAAAAATGGGTAAAGTTACTGAAATGATCGAGAAGATCAAGTTAGAAGAAAACCTTACAACTCAAGAAGTTTTTAAAAAGTATCCACATCTTGCCGATCTTCAAAAAGAAGAATTATGGAAGGAATACGAATCAAAGAATCTAAATGAGTCAAAGAAAAAAGATTTATTGTTGGATTGATTATGAAGAAATTTACTCGTTGCCCACTATGTAATGTTGAAGGATGCCAGCTTGACGGAAATAGGTTGGTCTGGTATCATTCATTCACAGACAATCGAGGTGCGCCAGAGACACACAAATGGTCGGTAAATACTGGTCGTTTGTTTAATCAAAAAGCCACCGAAGATGACACAGTTGTTTAATAAAAGGAGTTTTTAATGAAGAAGTTTTTTGTTATGTGCGCCGCCCTAGTTGCCTTTGCCTCTTGCGACAAAGACACACAGGCTACAGCAGCCGATACTGTAGCAACCGACGTAGTTTCGGATATTGATGCAGTAGACGTTGCAGAGGATGTTTCTGCAGTTGATGTTGCAACTGTAGCAACACCAGACGCATCTACTGCAACTGATGCATCCGTAGGTGACTAAAAAATAATTAAAACGCAAGTTTTGGCCCAGCTTCGGTTGGGCTTTTTCATTATGAGGTATTTATGGTTTACGAACAAATTGGTAAAGAAATTGGTGCGCTAGTAGATAAGAAAAATCAAGCTTATGGTTCAGCATTTGATAATGCTGGTGAAATGCTTAGAATATTATTTCCGCAAGGTATTAAACCAGAACAATATGGTGATATGCTTGCAGTGGTAAGAATTCTTGACAAACTATTTAGGATTGCTAATGATAAAAGTGCATTCAATGAAGATCCTTGGCAGGATATTGCAGGTTATGGAATACTTGGTACTTATAACAAAAGAGTCGCAACGATGCCAAAACAAACTGACAATGGGTAAGTTCTAACTATTTATTACACCTAACAGCGGGGAAAAATGTCTAAAAAAATATATGTTCTGGATACGAATTGTTACTTAACAGATTACGAAGCAATCTACAAATTTGGGACAGGGGATATCATAATCCCGCTGAAGGTTTTAGAAGAAGTAGATAAGCACAAGAAAAGGCAAGATGGCGTAGGCTTGAATGCCAGAAACTTTATTAGAGTTCTTGACGAATTAAGATCGAAAGGAAATCTAAATAAAGGTGTGCGAATCGATAAGGGACTTGGTATTGTACGAGCAAGACCTTCTGATCTTAGCACTCTACCTCCTGACTTTGATCCTAATCAAGCTGACAATGCCATACTAGCTTGTGCAATGTCGGAAAAGAATGATAATCCAGGAAAAAAAGTAATTGTCGTATCACTTGATATTAACCTTCGTGTTCGCTGCGATGCTTTGGGTCTTGAATGTGAAGCATATACAGAGAATCAAGTTATCAAGCGTGCAAACGACATCTATACAGGACAATCCAGAATCGTAGTAGACGATCAGCTAATTGATCGCTTCTACGCTGGTGAACAGATCTTTCTAGAACAAGATGAGAATACAAAAGATTTTAAACCAAATCAATTTGTAATTCTTGTATCCTCAGCTAATGAAAAGAAGTCTGGTCTTTCAAGATTTGTGGCATTTAATAAGCCGCTACTAAAAGTCAAAGAATTTGTTAAGAGCAAGGAAGGAACGGTCTTTGGTTTATCTCCTCGTAACAAAGAACAACAAATGGCTCTAAATCTCCTCATGGACGAGTCTGTGCCAGTTGTGTCTATGATGGGGTCGGCTGGAACTGGAAAGACGCTCCTAGCCATAGCAGCGGCTCTGGAATACGTCATCAACAGAGAGGACGAAGGACAGAAATACGAGAAGATTATTGTGTCCCGCTCTGTAATGCCAATGGGCAAAGACATTGGCTTCTTACCAGGAACTATGGAAGAAAAGATGGCTCCGTGGGTCGCTCCTATCCAAGACAACCTCGATACTCTATTTAGCAACAAGGCATTTAAGAATCTTGATCCTCTAGAACATTATAAAGAAAAGGGTATCATTCAGGTTGAAGCTCTAACGTATATTCGTGGTCGCTCACTAAACAACGCTTTTATTATTATTGATGAATGCCAAAATATGAATACGCACGAAATTAAAACAGTCTTAACTCGTGTTGGTGAAAACACAAAAATTGTTTTAACAGGTGACGTTGAACAAATTGATAATACTTATTTAAATGAAACAACAAACGGTTTAACTTATGCAATTGAAAAATTAAAAGAAAGCGAGTTAACCGGACACGTTAGTCTAACCAAGGGCGAAAGAAGCAAGGTAGCAACACTAGCAGCAAAATTACTGTAATGGATAAGTTAGCAGAATATATTAAACAATCTCCAAAAGCACACTTTATGATTCACGGTAGAATACCCGTGTATTTTAAAAATGGCTTAACAAAGAAAATTAATATGGACAGTGTATGTAAGCGGGTAGGAAATATTCTGCCCGCTTATTTTTTTAAGAATATTTCTGCAATTGCAATCGGGCAGTATGATACGCTTGATAACAGAAGTGTAGACTCTGTCTATGATAAAAAAATAATCTATCTAACGAATGTTCAAGATGATGAAGAGGATATTATTGAGAATATTATCCACGAAACTGCTCACTCACTAGAAGAAATCTACTCAGAACAGATCTACGGAGATGGGTTGCTAAAGAAAGAGTTTTTAAGAAAGAGAAAACAACTCTATAATGAGTTATCAGCTAAATATACTTTGGATGATAAATATTTTAGAAAGACAGAATATAGTAAGGCTTTAGATATATTATTTTATAAAAAAATAGGTTATGATACATTATCTCATTTCACGGAACAAATGTATGTTACGCCTTACAGCGCTACATCCCTAAGAGAATACTTCTCTGAAGGGTTCGAAAGATTGTATATGGGTGATCAATCTTTAGTAGAAGAATTATGCCCTGAATTATATAACAAAATTAAACAACTAGAGGAGATTGCAAGTAAATAAAATGGCTACGAATAAAATGAAGTTAAGACAGGCTTATAGAATTGGTGGAGATGATTATGTTGAAGGAGTCTATGGAGTAAGAATCAGTAAAGATGATAAAAACCTTCATAGACAAATTGATAAAGTAATCGTTGAGCATGAAGAAACACTTAAAGCGCTGGCAGAAGAAGAAAAACAGGAAGATAATTTAGAAGAGAAGATGGAGTACCTAGACACTCTCGACATTAACCAACTTCGTAGTATGTCTAAATCAACACTTGGAATTCCTCACAAGAATTTAATGAAGATGAAAAAAGAAGAGTTGATCGCTGAACTCTTAAAATAATTGTAACTCCACACTATATATTATATGAAATATACAAAAATATGTAATAATTGTAGCGTAGAGTTTCAATCTGAAAATCATTCTACCAAAAGTTGTTCTGAAGAATGTAGAAAAAAATACCGTCTAGCATATAAGAAAAAATTAGATGAGAAACTTTCCATAGAACGATTTTGTAAATTTTGTAATAAATCTTACTTTCGAAAAGACGAAAGAAATGGTTTTTGTAGCCGTTCTTGTGCATCAAAATCTTATATAAAAGACGGCACATATGACAATTGGAGACTCAAAAATCAGCAAAAGCGTGGAAAGACAAAGACTTGTGATAACTGTCAAAAAGAATTCTATTATACAGAAGGCAGAAGAAAAGAGCCTAAATGTTGTAGTCGTAAGTGTAAAACAGAATTTTCTAAGGGAAAAATAAGCAAAAATAATCCTTTTATAATAAATAAAAATAAATCTAAATCTTGGAGACAAAAAGCGAAAAGAACGATGCTCAAAAAATACGGAGTATCAAATGCTTATATGCTCGCAAAACACACATCTCTGAGCAAACCCCAGAGGGAGATATTAGAATTTATACAAACCAATTATAAAGAATTTACTGTTTTTTCTGATTTTGCAATTGAGAAATCTAGAAAAAAATATAAGGTTGACATTCTTATAAAAGAAATTAATTTGGCAATAGAATTCAACGGAACATATTGGCACTGCGACCCAAGATTTTATGAAAAAAATTATTTTAATAAGAAGAAAAAACTTAAAGCGGAGCAAATTTGGAGTTATGATAGCGATAGAAAAACCTTCCTAGAAGGTCTTGGATATAAAGTCGTAGTTGTTTGGGAGCACGACTATAAAACAGACAGCGAACAAACACTAAACAGTCTAAGAGAGTGTGTATATGGAGAAAAAAATTAAGGTTCTGACGATCTCAGACCATCCGTTAGCTTGAAGCATTGGCGGATATAAAATTGGGTGAATTGCTGGAACATTATCTAACTTATGCGCTACAACATAGCGGGAAACGGCAAGTGTGAATGCTCGAAAAGCATAAGTATTGTAACAATCAGCAGCCAAGCATCTGTGTAGAAATACTGGTGAAGGTTCAGAGACTACGGTTAGCCTAAACTCTAAAAAGAGCACGGTAATGATCCGACAGCGCCCAACATGATTTACTCATGATGATATAGTCCACTTTTTAGGTAATGCCAAGCGGTGTTGCAACTCAAACGAAGTATTTTATTGAAGGATTACTTAAGTCAGGAAAATTTCAAGTAATTTCTTTAGGTGGTGCAATCAAGCATCAAAATTATCAACCAGTTAGAACAGAAGAGTGGAAAGAAGATTGGACTATTTTTCCTGTAGATGGGTTTGGCGATCCAAATATCATTCGATCAATTATTAGATCAGAAAAACCAGATATTCTTTGGTTTATGACAGATCCAAGATTTTATGGATGGCTATGGAGCATTGCAAACGAAATTCGTCCTTTAGTTCCAATGGTTTACTACCACGTTTGGGATAATTATCCTTATCCAAAGTTTAATAAACCATTCTATGATTCTAATGATGTAATTGCTACAATCAGTAAGGTTACAGATGACATTGTGAGAACAGTATCGCCAGAAATTGAATGTCATTACATTCCACATGCAATTCCAGAAGATCAGTTCTTCCCACTTCCAGAAGATGAAGTTAAAAAAGCAAGAAAAGCACATTTTCCAAATATGAAAGATGATACAATGCTTGTTTTTTGGAATAGTAGAAATGCTCGTCGTAAACAACCAGGAGCAATCATTTGGTGGTTTAAAGAGTTTTTGGATCGAGTAGGAAATGATAAAGCAGTTCTTTTGATGCATACAAATCCAAAAGATCCTAATGGACCAGATCTTGAAGCAATTATTAAAGAGTGTGGATTAGATGACGGTAGAGTATTGTTTTCAAATCAAGGAGTGCCACCAGAACATTTAAGATTAATGTATAATATGGCAGACGTAACTGTATCTGCTTCTGATGCGGAAGGGTTTGGTCTTTCAACCCTTGAATCTCTAAATTGCGGAACACCAATCATCGTTCCAAGAACTGGTGGTTTGCAAGAGCAAGTTACAGATGGAGAAGACACGTTTGGCGTAATGATTGAGCCAGCAGCCCAATATGTTATTGGTTCACAAGAAGTTCCATACATTTATGAAGACAAAGTCTCTGGTAAAGACTTTATACAAGCGCTTGAAAAAATGCACACACTTTCACACACTGATAGAAAAAAGATCGGTCTGAAGGGCAGGGAGCACGCTTTAAAACACTATGGATTTGCTGACTACCAAAATAAATGGGTAGAACTAATGACCAAGATTTATGAAGAAAGAGGGTCTTGGGAAAATAGAAAACAATATAGTCGCTGGACTCTAAATGAGGTTAAATAATGAAAAAGAAAGTATTAGTTGAAGGACCAGGTTTAACTCAGTCTGGCTATGGTGAGCATGTAAGATTTGTTTTAAGATCTCTACGTTTGCAAGAAGATATTTTTGATATTTACACATTGCCATTAAACTGGGGTCAGACATCTTGGTTGTTTGAAGAAAATGAAGAAAGAAAATGGATTGATTCTATTATAAACAAAACGGTTCAATATGTTAATCAACAAGGACAATTTGATGTATATGTTCATGTTGGTATACCTAATGAATTAAAAAGAAAAGCTCCAATTACAGTTGAAATTACGGCAGGTATAGAGACTAACAAAGTAGCTCCAGAGTGGATTGATATTTGTAATAGAGAGTGTGATAAAATTATTACTGTTTCTGAACATTCAAAAGAAACTTTAGTTAATACAAGTTGGAAAGCACAAGATCAATACGGAAGAATTCTAGATCTACAGCTTCAAAAACCCGTTGAGGTTGTTGGTTATCCAATAAAACAATTTAAACATTTTGATAATCACAAAGAATGGTTACCACTAGATTATGATTTTAATTTTCTCTGTGTTGCACAATGGGGTCCAAGAAAAAATCTTCCAAATACAATTAACTGGTTTTTAGAAGAGTTTAAGAATGATAATGTAGGACTAGTTTGTAAAGTAAACTATTCAAATAATTCTTTGTTAGATAAGATAGCATGTGAAAGAGCACTACAAGGATTGTTAAAGCCATACCCAGATAGAAAATGTAAAATTTATTTAGTTCATGGAGATTTAAATGAAGATGAAATTCATAATCTTTATATTCACCCACAAATTAAAGCAATTGTAAATTTTGCTCACGGTGAAGGATTCGGTCTTCCGTTGTTTGAGGCTGCTTATTGTGGATTACCTGTTATTACTATTGATTATTCTGGTCAAAAAGACTTTTTATATATAGAGATAGACGGAAAGAAAAAGAAAGCGTTTACGAATGTCCCCTATGATCTTAAAAAAGTTCAGCCAGAAGTTGTTTGGAACGGAGTATTACATTCAGAATCGGAGTGGGCGTTTGTTAGACCACTTGGAGCAAAATCTGCCATGAGAGAATGTTTTAAGGATTATGGAAGGTTTAAAGGACAAGCTAAAAAACTAAAAGAGTACTTAACTAATAAAGATAAAGAAAAAAATCCATACACATTATTAGCAGAAGCAATTTGTAAAAAAGAAGTGTTTGAGATTGACGAGTGGCTTAAGCAACTAGAACAAGATGTCCAAGAATACAAATGAAAATAGTATATATTTCAGATTTTTTTCATGATGAAGTTTTAGGAGGCTGTGAGCTAAATGATAGAGAATTAATAAATGTTTTAGAAGAAAGATCAATAGAAGTTAAAAAAATAAAAAGTATTGATATTAATGAAAAAATAATAGAAGAAAATCAATTTTTTATTATAAGCAATTTCTGTTTGATTGATCAAAAATTAATTAAGTTTTTTTATAATAAAAAATATATATTATATGAACACGATCATAAGTATATAAAAAATAGAAATCCCGGGCTTTGTAAGAATTTTACATGCTCAGAAGATAAAATTGCTAACTATGATTTTTACAAAAATGCTTCTTCTATTTTTTGTCAATCAAGCTTCCATAAAAATATTATATACAATAATCTTAAAATAGATAATATTACAAATTTATCTGGTAATCTTTGGTCTTTAAAAGATTTAGAATTTGTTCGAGAAAAAATAAAAAATCCAAAAAAAGATGCATGTTCTATATTATTAAGCGCTATAGAACATAAAAATACTCTTGGAGCAATTTCTTTTTGTAAAAATAAAAATTTAAATTATGAATTGATTGAAAGTCAAGATTATTATGAGTTCTTAAATAAATTAGGAAAAAATAATTATTTTTGCTTTATACCTAAAACGCCAGAAACTTTATCTAGGGTTGTAATAGAAGCAAAAATGATGAATATAACTGTTTTTACTAATAAACTAGTTGGAGCTTTATATGAAGATTGGTTCTATTTGAACGGAGAAGAATTAATTAATTTTATGATTAATAAAAGACAAGAAGTATGTGATAAAATATTAGGAATACTATGATTGATACAAAATTTAAAATTGTTGTACCAATGTACAATGCTGAAAAATGGATAAAACTTTGTCTGAGAAGTATAAAACTTCAGGATTATAAAAACTTTGATTGTATTATTGTAAACGATTCTTCTACAGATAACTCTAAAAAAATTATAGAAGATGAAATTAAAGATTTAAAAAATTTTAAACTACTAAACACAGATAAAAATCGTGGAGCATTAGCTAGTTTATTTTATGGAATAGAAAATGCTTCTTGCGAGAAAGAAGATGTAATAGTAGTTCTTGACGGAGATGATTGGTTTTATAGTAAAGAAACATTAATAATTTTAAACAAAAATTATTTAGAAAAAAAATGCTGGATGTCATATGGTAGCTATGTAGAATATCCTTCATTAATTAGAGGAAATTTTTCTAGGCAAGTACCAGAGCAGATTATAAAAAATAATTTGTTTAGAGAAAGTAACTGGATGACTTCTCATTTAAGAAGTTTTAAATATAAATTATGGAAAAAAATAGATAAAGAAGATTTGTTAGATAAAAATAATCAATTTTATCTTATGGCTGGAGACCTAGCCGCAATGTTTCCACTTCTAGAAATGGCTGGAAATAGAGCATCGTTCATTGGAGATATATTATATGTTTATAATCGTGCAAATGTTTTAAATGAAGATAAAGTAAATCATAGCTTTCAATTGAGTATGGAAAGTGAAATTAGAAATAGAAAAAAATATAATAAAATTGATGGTGATTTATGATAGCGGCAGAATTACTAGGAAGACTCGGTAATCAGATGTTTATAATATCTACGGCTTATTCTTTGGCTTTAGATAATAATGATAAATGTGTTTTTCCGTACAAGTCCAGTGGTATAATACCAAGCGACAAACAAACACAAATTTACTTTAAAACTATTTATAAAAATTTAAATTTTACAGATAGTTTTAATTTTATTGAGAATACTCATTATGAACCAGAAGATCAATCTTATTTAAAAATAGATTATAAACCAAATTTACTTCTTAAGGGTTATTTCCAATCAGAAAAATATTTTTCACACAATAGAGAAAAAATATTAGAACTTTTTAAACCAATAAAAGAAGTTGAAAATTTTATAAACAAAAAATATGATAAAATTTTCACCGAGGATTATGTTTCTGTTCACATAAGGAGAGGCGATTATTTAAGGCTTTCTGATTATCATACTGTATTAAATAAAGAGTATTACGATAAATCTATGAGTCTTTTTAAAGATAAAAGTTTTGTGTTTTTTAGCGACGATATTGAGTGGTGCAAAAACACTTTTAATAATGATAAAAATATTTTTATAGATAACCAAGACGATGTGTTAGATTTATATTTAATGTCAAAAATAAAAAATAATATAATAGCCAATAGTTCTTTTTCGTGGTGGGCAGCGTGGTTAAACCAGAATAAAGATAAACAAATTATTGCTCCAAAAAATTGGTTTGCTCATAAAAATAGCCATTTAAATATAAAAGATTTAATACCAGAAAATTGGATTGTAATTTAGGAGAAGATAAATGATTATAAAAAATTATGAAAAACAAAAATTTGACTTTGTTAAATTAGTTGAGGATCTTTATCAAATAAAAGATTTAACAGAATTACACTTAATAGATCTAGAGCTTTGTGGATCAAAAAAATTAGAACAAAAAAACGAAGCAGAAACACATTTTCATAAAATTTTTTATGATAAGCTAAAAAATTGGGATGAAATAAAAAAAGTATATGAAGATTTCGTTAAAGAAGTTATAGCTCCTCAATTTAGTAAAAGTTTTCTTTATCAAGCATTTCCATCATTTAGAGTTCAAGTACCAAATCAAACAGCCGTTTCTAAATGGCACTATGATAACGATGAAGATCATGGACACCCAGAGTGGGAAATAAATTTTCAAATTCCACTAACAAAGTGTTATGATACAAACTGTACATGGATAGAATCGGTTCCTGGCTTAGAAGATTATAAGCCAATTGAAATGTCTGTTGGTGAATATGCAATATTTAACGGTAATAGATGTAGGCACGGAAATAAACTTAATACAACTGGAAAAACTAGAGTTAGTTTTGACTTTAGAATTCTTCCATATGATAGATATAACAAAGAAGAGAAAAAATTTAGTTTTTATGGGAAAAAGTTTGCTCCCGGAGAATATTACACTCTGTTCAATAAGGAATAATTAAAATGTTAGAATATGATCCATTAAGAGAATATGCTCTAGAAGAATTACAAAAAAAAGGATATAAAATAAATACCCCTTGGGATGCTGTTGATATTTTTGAAAAAAAGATTGCAGAATTTGCTGGAAGTAAATTTGCGGTTGCTGTTGATAATTGTACCGATGCTTTGTTTTTGTGTTTAAAATATTTAAATGCTAATGGTACAATAAAAATACCATGTAATACATACGTTTCATTGCCGATGTTAATAAAACATGCTGGGTGTGATTTTGAATTAAATGAAATTGAATGGTCGGGTTTATATCAGTTATCACCATATCCGATATATGATAGTGCTCAAAGATTTACTAAAAATATGTATATAAAAGATTCATATCAATGTTTATCCTTTCATAGAAAAAAAATTTTAAAACTTACAAAAGGCGGAATGATATTGACAAATGACGAAAAAGCAGTAGAATGGTTTAAAGCCGCTAGGGCAAAAGGTCGTCACCCACATAAAAATACAATGTATGAAGATGAAATCTTTACTATTATGGGATGGAATATGTATATGCCGCCAGAGATTGCAGCACAAGGTATATTAGCTTTTGATATAATGCAGAAAGAAAATAAAGATAATGGATCTAATAAAACATATCACGATTTAAGAAAACACAATATTTTTAGAGAAAAAAAATGAACAATCTTTATCTATTTGAAATAAATGATGTACTAGTTGGACAGGTTAAATTACCATATAGTACTGGTTTAATTTGGTCAAATTGTTTAAGAAATGAAACAATATCTAATAATTATAAATTAGATGGATGGTTTTATTATCGAGAAGATATAGATCTAATATTAGAAAAAATAAAAAATCCTTCTGTAATAGGATTTAATACTTTTGTTTGGAATTGGCATTTTAATAATAAAATGGCGAAAAAAATAAAAGAAAAGTATCCAGATTGTATAATTGTATATGGTGGATGGCAGCCGCCAATTGCTGATAGAAGTCAAAACTTTTTTAAAGAGCACCCATATGTTGATATAATAGTTCATGGAGAAGGAGAGGAGGCGTTTAAAGATATTCTCTTAGAACATCTTAAAGACAAAAAAGAGTGGCATAATGTTCTAGGCTGTTCGATAAAAATGTCTCTTATTGATAAAGAACACCGTAAAATAAAAAATATTATAAAAAATAGTATTGATTTAATAGAAATAAAAACAGCTGATTTAATATTTGAGGACGATACGTATGTAACATCAGTAAGACCTAGAATAGAAGACCTATCAACGATGCCTAGCCCGTATTTAAACGGACTATTTGATGAACTAATAAAAGACTGCCCATATAAACTAGAGGCAACAATTGAAACAACTAGGGGCTGTCCGTATCAGTGTACATTTTGTGAGATTGGAACAAAATATTATCAAAGAATTAGAACTCCAGTTTTAGAAAAAGTTCTAAAAGAAGTAGATTGGTTATCAGATAATAAAGTGGTTTTTGTTTATAATGCAGATTCCAATTTTGGTATGTTGCCAGAGCATAAACATGTAACTGAATATTTGGTAAAAAAGAAAAAAGAAAATGGATATCCAGAAAAACACCGTTGTGATTGGGCTAAAAATAAAGCTGATGAAGTATTAGATTTGGCAAAAACTTTTTATGAAGCACAAATGGATAAAGGAATTACAATAGCAGTTCAATCTATGAATCCAAATGTTTTAAAAGCAATAAAAAGAAAAAATGTTGACAATGGAAAATTAAAAGAATTTTTAGATTTATATAATCAAACAGAATTGCCCAGCTATATGGAGGTTATTCTAGGGCTTCCAGAAGAAACTTTAGAAAGTTTTATTGATGGTATTTGTCAAATAATAGAATTAGAACAACACAACTATATCGGAATATATTCTCTCACCTCTTTGCCAAATACTCCATTTGGATCCAAAGAATATAGGGAACAATATGGGCTAAAAGTTATAGAAACCTATACTGCTTTTCAACATCTTGATCTCACAAAACACAATGAATTTGAAAGAGAAGAGATGGTAGTTGGTAGCAATACCATGACTCATGATGAATATAAAAAATGTCATTATTATAGATGGCTTTTTATGTTTGGGCATTATCTAGGATATCTACAGTATATCAGTAGATTTATGAGAACAGCATATAATGTGTCATATAAAAAATTTTATAGCACTTTTCTTGAATATATGATAAATAATCCAAATACTTTTATCGGCAATGAATTAAAAGAAACAGCAGATACTCTAGACAAAATATTAGATTGTAAATTCCCGTGGGGAAGAATCGTAGAAGACGTAAGAGAAAATTACGCATGGGATTTTGAAGAAGCCACGGCAATGAAAATAAATCAGAATAAAGAAAAATTCTACGAGGAAGTTTATAAAGTGATAAAAGAAAATTTTGATATTCCAGATTCTTTGCTAAAAGAATTAATAAAATATCAAGAATGTGCAATTTTAGATCCAAACAAAAATTATCCGATTGAAAGTTCTTTTGTACATAACATTAATAATGTGATACATAAAAAAGAAAATTTGTTAGAAAAACAAAATAAATTGCAATTCAATGCAAAAAACTTCAATGGTGATTATTATTCTTGGGGAACTGAAATTTTATGGTGGGGAAGAAGAGTCGCAGCTTGTAAAACAAAAATTGAAGAAATAGGTGTGACAAAATGAAAAAATTAACTGTTAATATGATAGACGATTCTGTTTATGCAAATTCATTTGTAGAATCTATTATGAGAGCAGCGGGGGAAGTGCCAGGAGAACTTAGATCTCCAAAAAAAATACAATATGTAAAAAACGAAAAAAACTGGGACGGCGTAACTTTATTTACAGATAAAGTTTTCTTTCTAAGTGAGGTTATTAATTCAAAATTTAAAGTCGCTATTTTACAAGAACCTAGAGATTTATTGCCACACATATATGATGAGATACAAAAATATGAAAAAAATTTTGATTTAATTTTAACACACGATGAAGAATTACTAAAAAAAAATAAAAATAAATATATTTTTATGAATCCTGACTCAACTGGTCTTGGAGATAAAGATTGTAAGATACATCAAAAAAATAAACTTATCTCAATGGTATATTCTGAAAAAACTTGGCTTTTTGGTCATAGATTAAGACATATAATAGCGGATAGTTTATTACCAAAAATATCATATGATAAAATAGAACTATTTGGTAATGGATGTAATAGACATATAAAATTAAAAGCAGAAGGAACTGTGGATTTTATGTTTCAACTTGCTATAGAAAATGCAAAAAGAAAGAATTATTTTGCTGATAAAATATTAGATTGTTTTGCCTGTGGAACAGTACCGGTATATTGGGGTTGTGATAATATTGGAGAATTTTTTGACGAGAGAGGTATAATAAAATTTAATAGCCCAGATGATTTAATTAATATATTAAAAGAGGAGATTTCTGAAAAGAAATACAAATCTATGTTAGAATATATCACAATTAATTATGATATATTCATGAACGATTATTTAAACTATGATGATATCATATTTGATAAAATTATAAATTCTTTGGAAATAAAACTATAGAGATAATATGAGATTAGATTATAAAGACATATTAGATAGACATAAAAATGTTCCTTGTGTTATTGCTGGCCACGGCCCAAGTTTGAATAACGACAAAGAAAAAATTATAAATGCGCATAAAAATAAAAATATTATTAGATTTTCTGTAAATAATTGGTGGGATTATTTTGAGGATAAGCCAGATTATTGGATATTAAGTAATGCAGAATTTGCTATCAAAAATTATTTAAATTTTTTAAATATTAATAAATTACCTGTATTTTTTTCCGATGATGGAGATTTTACAGATAAAAAATTAATTGAAGAAAATGCTAATTTTGAATGGCTTGCGTATGATCAACGTCACTGGAAAGGAAAAGATTGTTTACAAATTCTAAGAGACTTTAAAGAATATTATGTAAAAAATAAAAATTTTGATTTTAAAGATTATGGTAACAACAGTTCAATGTGGCAACCGCCAAGGCATTTAGGAAATTTTGGTTTTGCTACAGATGGCAAATGCTGTTCAATGAATATTCCGCCAAGAATTACAATACAAGAATATTTAATGAATATAGCAAATTTCAATGAACATTATAGTACTGGAGACACTGTTTCTTTTCATGCGATTGCATTTGCAATAATTATGGGGTGTAACCCAATTTATGTTTCTGGTATGGACTTAGATTATAGTAAGGGATACGCAGATAAAACAAAAACCGACTGGATGTATAAAGATTTAGGTCCAAATTCTTGGACTCCAATTAGAGCAAATCTTGAAAATGATATAAAAGTTCTTAATGAGAGTGCTAAAAATAGAGGGATATCTATTATTAATTTAAACAAAGAATCTTGGTATAATACATTAGAATTTGGTGAATTTTTATTATGAAAATAATAATACCTGCTCGAAAAAATTCAAAAGGTTTACCATTTAAAAACAGAAATCTTTTGTTACATACATTAGAAAAAATACCAAAGGATAAATTAAAAGATGTAATTATATCTAGCGACGACGACATCATTCTAGAACAAGCAAAATTTTTCTCAGAAGATATATTTCTCTTAAAAAGAGAAGAAGATTTAGCGCAAGATACAACATCAACAAAAAGCGTGCTGCAAAATGTGGTAGATATTTGCAAGATAAATGATCAAGAGATAATACTAATGCTATACTTAACATATCCAGAAAGAACTTGGGAAGATGTTAAGTCGGCAATTTTATTTTTTTCCTCAAACAATGCTGACTCACTTTTATGCAAAAAAAAGGTTGAGGCACACCCATTCTTAATGTTATATGAATTAGAAGATAACAAAGGAAAACAGTTAGTTAATCATAACCTCTTCAGAAGGCAAGATTATCCAAAATGTTTTGAATTAAGTCATTTTATTTGTATTTTTAAAACAAAAGAAATTAAAAATCTGAATGAAAATCTGTATAATGATAATACAATCTATTTTCCAATTAATAATGTTATTGATGTAGATTATCAAAAAGATTTGGAGAAATACAATGGTAAAAATAATAGCTGAAATTGGAATAAATCACAATGGTAGTGTTGAAACGGCAAAAAAATTAATTGATGTCGCAAAAGTTGCCGGGTGTGATTATGTAAAATTTCAAAAAAGAACTCCTGATATTTGCGTCCCAGAAGAGCAAAAATATAAGTTAAGACAAACTCCGTGGGGTGAAATGACTTATATTGAATACAAAAAGAAGATTGAGTTTGAAGAAAAAGAATATCAAGAAATTGACAAATACTGTAAAAATAATAATATAGGATGGTTTGCATCTGTATGGGATACACCATCTGTAGACTTTATGTCTAATTTTAAATCAATTGGTAAGATACCATCTGCTCTAATAACAGAAGATGAATTATTACAATATTCTAGAAAAAAATTTGATTATTTGCTCATGTCAACTGGTATGAGCACCGAAGAGGAAATAGAAAAAGCAGTATCTTTGGGTAATCCTGATGTTATCTTTCATACAAATTCTAGCTATCCATCTAAAATAAATGAATTAAATTTAAATTATATTAACTTTTTAAAAGAAAAATATAAAAAAGAAGTTGGATATAGTGGGCACGAATATGGATTAGTTACAACTTTTGCAACCATTGCGATGGGAGTAACTTGGATTGAAAGACACATAACTTTAGATAGAACAATGTGGGGTAGTGATCATATGGCATCAATTGAGCCTCAAGGTTTAATTAAACTTGTAAAAGGTATAAGAGATATAGAATCTGCCTTAGGAAGTGCAGCCCCAAGAGAACTAGTCGGAAGTGAAATAGAAAAGAAAAAATCTTTGAGAGGAAAATGATAATCTATGTAGATATAGACGAAACGATTTGCATAACACCAGAAGATAGAAATTATGCAAAATCAATTCCTATAAAACAAAATATTGAAAAAATAAACAAACTATATGACGATGGTAATAATATAGTTTATTGGACAGCAAGAGGAACATTAACTGGTATAAATTGGGAACAAATAACAAAAAAACAGCTTAGTGATTGGAATGTCAAATATCATTCAATAAAATTCGGTAAACCAGCTTATGATTTATTCATATGCGATAAAGCGGTTAATAGTTTAATATTTTTTAAAAGCGAGGATTAAATGTCTAAATGTAGAATTTCGGGTGAAGAAACAAAAGAAGTATTTTCTTTGGGCAATATATATATGTCTGATTTTTTAACAGAAAACGAACAGCCAAGAGCTGGTGAATGTGAGTTAAAATTAAAATTATGTGAAAAATCTGGGCTGTTGCAACTAGAAGATACCATACCACAAGAAAAGATGTATGGAAGATATTGGTATCGTTCTGGAACCAATCAAACAATGAAAGATGAATTAAAAGATGTTGTCGATAGCTGTTTAAAATCGGTTAAAACAAAAGAAGGAGATATTTTTTTAGATATAGCCTGTAATGATGGAACTTTATTTGATTATGTTCCTAGTCATCTTGTTAAGTTAGGCATAGATCCGAGTGACGATTCTTATCATACAGAATCGTCTAAAAAAGCAGACGAAGTAATACAAGATTATTTTTCAGCCAAGGCATATAAATCTGGAAAATATGGTAGTAAAAAAGCAAAAATAGTTACTACTATTGCAATGTTTTATGATTTAGATAATCCAATTTCTTTTTGTAATGATGTTAAAGAAATATTAGAAGATAATGGAATTTGGGTCATTCAATTAAGTTATACTCCTTTAATGTTAAGACAAATGGCTTTTGATAATATCTGCCATGAGCATATAACATATTATTCACTATCTTCGATTAAATACTTAATGGATAAGGTGGGGTTTGATATAGTTGATTGTACTTTAAATGATGTAAATGGTGGAAGCTTTAGAGTATTTTTGATGAAAAAAGAAGCGGATAAAACTAGGTTTAGAGACCAACAAAAGAGAGACGTTGCAAATTTTAGAATTGAATCTTTATTAAAATATGAAGAAAGTTTGCAAATTAATAATCCAGAAACATATATTAATTTTTATAATGATATTTGTTCTTTAAAAGAAAAAATGGTTTCATTTATAAAACAAGAAAAAGAGAAAAATAAAACAATTTATGGCTATGGAGCTTCGACAAAAGGAAATACTCTTATCCAATGGTATGGTCTTGATAATGCTCAAATAACCGCAATTGCTGATCGTTCACCATATAAACACGGGCTAAGAACAGCGGGAACAAATATTCCAATTATATCAGAAGAACAAATGAGAAGCGAAAAGCCTGATTATTTATTAATTCTTCCTTGGCACTTTATAAAAGAATTTACCGAGAGAGAAAGAAATTATTTAAACAATGGTGGTAAATTTATAGTACCATGTCCTAAATTTACTATAATTTCTTCGGAGGATATTAATGATAAATAATGAAAAAATTTTAGTAACTGGTGGAAGCGGAATGGCGGGCAGAGCCTTACAAAAAATCTTGCCAGGTGCAATATATCTTGATAGTAAAATAAATTTACAAGACCCAATACAAACTAGAGAAGTTTTTGAAAAATATAGACCTGAATATGTTGTTCACCTAGCCGCAAAAGTCGGGGGATTAAAAGCAAATTTATATTCTCAAGCTGATTTTTTTACAGAAAATGTTTTAATAAATACAAATGTAGTTAAAGCGTGCCATGATTTTAAGGTAAAAAAATTAATTTCTATACTTAGCACTTGTATATACCCCTTTAATGCTCCTTTGCCATTAAAAGAAAAAGACATACATAATGGATTAAGTCACCATTCAAATTATGGCTATGGTTTTTCTAAAAGAATGATGGACATACATTCTAGAGCTTATAAAGAACAATATGGAGATAATTTTATTTGTATAATACCAAACAATCTTTATGGACCATATGATAATTTTGATTTAAATAATGCACATGTTATACCATCAATAATGAGAAAAATATTTGAAGCTAAAAAATTTAATAAAGAAGTAGTTTTATGGGGAAATGGTAGTGCAAAGAGAGAGTTTACTTATTCAAATGATTTAGCAAAAATTATTCTTTTTTGTTTAGAAAACTACAACGAAACTGAATCTATAAATGTTGGTAATACGAACGAAATTAGTATAAGAGATTTAGCAAATTTAATTTCAAAAATTTATAACTATGAAGGAGAAATTAAATGGGACGAAAAGTTTTCCGAAGGTCAGCATAGAAGAATGTCAGATAATTCTAAATTTTTGTCACTAGGATGGGATATTAATAATTATACCAACCTAGAAGACGGATTAAAGGAAACCTGTAAGTGGCTAGAAGAAAACTATCCAAACATAAGAGGAATTTAATATTATGAAAGAACAAAATAAAAAATATGATGTTATTATAAAATCTGGAATAAAAGATTATTGTAAACTTAAACATGTAATCAACTCTATTAAATTTTTAAATCCACAGCCATCAAAAATTTATTTAATCAATCCAGATGGTTATAAACCAGAAAACACTAAATATGATGATATAATTATAACTGTAAAAGATGAAGATGCACTTCCTGGCTGCGATAGAGAAGAAATTAAATATAGAAAAAATTGGTGTTTTGCACAATTTATAGCTTTATTTCAAGATATAACAGAACAAGATTACTATCTAGATATTCAGTCTGATAATTTCTTTTTAAATCCTATAGATCTTTTTGATAAAGATGGAAAACCAAATTTTTTCATGTCTCCACAACATTCTCATTATTGTGAGGCATACTTTAAATTCACCGAGCATATGTTTGATTTAGAAAAAGTTGCAGATGATTCTTTTATAGTTGAATTTATGATGTATAATAAAAAAATTACAAAAGAACTTTTAAATAAATATGGAAATGACCATAAAATATTTTTTAAAGAAGCTTGTAAAATTACCACAAAAGAATGTTGTATATCAGATCAAGATTCTTATGCAAATTGGTGTTTAAAACACCACCCAGAAAAATATAATGTTATAAAAGATCTTTATACAGAAATAACAGGCAAATACTACCCAGAAACATACACCGAAGAAGAAATAAATGATATTTTAATTTCATATGAAGGCACGGCTAAGGTTGCAATTTCTTTGCATACGTGGAATGATGGAACTCCTTCGTAATAAATAAAATATTTTTTGGAGAATAATTTAAATGAAAATAGGACTTGTTTCTGATACAATAAACAAAGAAGATATTAAATCGCTTACTGACTGGCTTCTACAGGATGAAATTCCAAAGCTTACTAAAGGAGATGTCACTGTCGAATTTGAAGAAAAGTGGTCATCTTATATAAATACAAATCATACAACTTATGTAAACTCAGGGTCTTCTGCAATATTATTGGCCTTGGCGGCTCTAAAAGAAAGGGGCATTAAAAATGATAAAGTTGTTGTACCTGCACTAAGTTGGTTGACAGATATTTCTTCTGTAATGCAATTAGGTATGACACCAATTTTATGTGATTGTAATCTACATGATTTATCTTTAGATTTAGAAGAGTTAGAAAAAATTTTTAAAGAACAAAGCCCTTCTATTGTTATATTGGTATCGGTGTTAGGACTTGTACCAGACATGGACAAGGTTTTAGAGCTTTGTAAAAAATATGATGTTATTTTGCTTGAAGATGTTTGCGAAAGCATGGGATCCAAGTATAAAGATAAGTATTTAGGAACATTTGGAGAAGTTTCGGTTTTTTCCCTTTTTTATGGACACCACTTGAGCACAATTGAAGGAGGTTTTGTTTGCACCAATGACAAAGAGCTTTCTTTGCTGATCACTTCTATGAGATCGCATGGATGGGATAGAGATTGGCCAAAAGAAGTACAACAAGAATATAGAAAAAAATATAATATAAATGAATTTGATTCTTTATATACTTTTTATTATCCTGGTTTTAATTTTAGATCTACAGATTTACAAGCTAAAATTGGCTTAAAACAAATAGATAAATTAAATTTATTTGCTAAAAAAAGAAATGAAAATTTTAATATTTACTTAGAAAAATTGAAAAAAAATATATTACAAATAAATAACAATAAAGAAGCTTTTATATCTAACTTTGCTTTTCCTTATTTATCCGAAAGAAGAACTGAAATAGTACAGAAGTTAAAAGACCACAATATTGAAGTAAGACCTTTGATAGCTGGTTCTTTAAGCAGAAAACCTTTTTGGTATAAAAAATATGGAATTGTTGAAATGAAAAATGCTGATTATATTGATAAATATGGCTTTTATGTACCAAATCATCAGGACTTAAAAGAAAATGAAATATCGTATATAACTAATATTATTAATGAAATGGATGTCTAAAATGCAAAAAATAGCTTTTATAACTGGTGTGACAGGACAAGATGGTTCTTATTTAGCAGAATTTTTATTATCAAAAGGATATAAAATAATTGGCTTGAAAAGAAGAACTTCTCTAATTGCTACAGACAGAATTGATCATATTTTTAATGATAAAAACTTTAAAATAGAATATTTTGATTTAAACGATGTTGGTAGTTTATATCGTCTTTTACTACAATATAAGCCAGATGAGTTTTATAATCTCGCCGCTCAGTCACACGTAAAAGTATCTTTTGAAGTACCAGAAACAACGGTTGATGGTGTAGCAATGGGAACATTAAGAATTTTAGAGGCAATTAGAAATGTTCATCCGTCATGTAAGTTTTATCAGGCATCATCATCAGAAATGTACGGAGATAATCCAAATTATCCATATAATGAAGAATCAAGATTTATGCCCGCTTCTCCATATGCAAATGCAAAAGTATTTGCACATCAATTAATGAGAAATTATCGTAAATCATATGACATGTTCTGTTGTGGAGGAATTCTTTTTAACCATGAATCTCCAAGAAGAGGAGAAACATTTGTAACTAGAAAGATTACAATTGGAGTTGCTAAAATCGCTCTAGGACTTGAGAAAGAACTTAGACTAGGTAATCTTGACGCGTATAGAGACTGGGGCTTTGCAGGAGATTATGTAGAGGCCATGTGGCTAATGCTTCAGAAAGATAAAGCAGAAGATTATGTAATAGCTACGGGAAAAACATATTCAGTTAGAGAGTTTTGTAAATTAGTGTTTGAATATGCAAGTCTTGGAGATTATCAAAATTATGTTGTACAAGACCTTAAATACTTTAGGCCACATGAAGTTCCATACCTTTTAGGTGATCCGACAAAAGCAAAAGAACAACTTGGCTGGGAGCCAAAAACAGACATTAAACAACTCGTACAAATGATGTACGATTACGACTTCAATAGGATAAAAAATGAAATACGAATTATGGGAAGTGTGTGATTTTGACGAATTTACTATTCAAGCTATGGTTTTAAATAAAGTATTTGAAAACTTTACAGATGCATACTTAGAATTTCAAAAGTTAATTAAAAAAACACCATGTTGTATTATTTTAAATAAAGGAGAAAATAAATGAAACTATCATTACAAGCACATGCAGCAATTATGATGTGTTTACAAAAGTGCATTATGGAAGAAACAGATATTAGTCAATTATTAGATGATCTAGATTTTATTATTGATGATGATCAGCCAGAATTTTTAATTGTAACGAATACACCTTCTTTTAAAGTAAATGAAGAAGTAAAAAAAGTTGTTGAAAAAAAGGAGTTTGAATGGAAAGAGTAGAAAAACCTTGGGGCTATGAAATAATCTGGGCTAAAACAGATAAGTATGTTGGAAAAATTTTGCATATCAATTCAGGACAGAAACTTTCTCTTCAATACCATGAAAAAAAAACAGAAACCATATACGTAAAAAATGGTATTTTAGATTTATATTTACAAGATAAAATATTAACTCTTCACGAAGGTGAAGTGTTTCATATAGAACCAAATATAGTTCACAGATTTTCCTGTCGAGATATTTTTGAATACGTTGAACTTGTAGAAGTATCAACCCCAGAATTAGATGACGTTATTAGATTAGAAGATAATTATGGAAGGTCTTAATGCCAGCATATGATTACAAGTGCCAGTCTTGTCAAAAAGAGTGGGTAGAAATACATGGTTTTGATGAAAAACCAGAAAAATGTCCTTACTGCGAGACAGAAAATTTTAAAAAAGTTTTTAAATACCAAGAAACTGTAAACAAGCTAACAGAAACTATGCAAAATAAAACTGGTAAAAAAACGAGAAATTATATTGAACAAGCGAGAAGCGATTTAAAAGAATATAAGGCAGAAAATAAAAGATGATTTTTCTTTATCTAACATTAACATTATCAACAGTATTAAACGGATTCTTAATTTGGTACTGTTATAATCTTTTGAGAGATCGTATTTCTCTTGTCGAGCTATTTAAACAGTTCTCACCGTTAGTTAAAAAATACGAAGAACATTTACAAAGTCTGACCAAGATGGAATTGTATTTTGGTGAACCTACCATAATGGCTCTTGTGGAACACACAAAAGAATTGGGTAAGGCACTAGACGATGTTCTACAATCTATTGAGGTAGAAGACAAGAATGACAACAACGAAGAAGAGTAATTATTATTTTACACAAGTTCACGAAGATGCAATTATCAAATATGCTTTATCAAATGATAGGGTTGTTAGAACAAAATTATATGTAGAGTTTATACAACCCGCATTTGATGAAATGGTAAATAAGATCATTTTCACTTATAAATTTAATACACTACCAAACATAGATCAGCTTCGTGATGAGTGTAAAATTTGGCTTACTACAATTCTTGACAAGTATGACACAACAAAAGGTTCCAAAGCATTCTCTTATTATTCAGTTATTACAAAGAATTGGTTTATTCAGAATGTAAAGAAAACTAATAAAGAAAAGAAAAGAGAAGTTTCCATAGAAGACGCTGAAATGGAAATTGACGAAGACACTGAATCTACTCCCAATGATTATGAAGATACGAGAGAAAACTCTGAATTCTGGACACATCTTATGGGCGAAATAGCTTTGTGGGAAAAAATGGACTTAAGAGAAAACGAAAGAAAAGTTCTTAATTCAATAATCCACATTTTTAATAACATTGACAACATAGAAATTTTTAACAAGAAAGCTATTTACTTATACATAAGAGAACTTACTGGTTTAAACACAAAACAAGTTGTAAGTGGACTATCTGGTATTAAAGCTAAGTATAAAGTATTCAAGGAAGATTGGGACGATGGCGAAATCTAAACTAACAGATGCAGAGTTGTTGGAAGAAGCAATAACAAACATCAGGGAAGATCGTGGTTTAACTTATGAATTAATTAACGAGCTTCGCGCAGATTTGGTTGCAGCAAGAGTTTCTCACAAAGAAGTTGGGTTTACTGCTGCAAAATATATGGAAACTTTACAAAGATCAAATGAACAGCTTATTAAAGCGGTTGCTATAATGAAGAAAGAAAAAACCGCTAGTGAATCCCTAAACATATCAGAAGAAGAAGTTGATGAGATACTAGATATTATTAAGGGGTAATAATGAATGGCAAACGAAGACGCTCCTGTTGCAAATAGCAAGATAAACCAAAAGCCGAAATCTAAACACGCAGAAAAAATTGCGGTTAATCAAAGATTACCTGTTGAATCTTTATTAGAAGATTTTATTCGTCAAGAGTTAGCACCAGACCCTAATGATGGAAACAATTATTATGTTGGTAAGGTTGTTCAAGTTATAGCAGAGAACAATAAAGATATTGGAATATTTGATATATTTAATGACTCTATTACAAACTTAGAAAGATTTTATTCAAATTATAAAACTCAAGATAAAACTATAACAAATCAATTCGTTGTTCATATACCGGAACTTTATTCTACTTCAAGGATAGATAAGGGCGGAAGCTTATTAAATTATTATACTAAATTTAAAATTAATTATTCTGGTAAAGATGCGATTAAAGTAAATGATTTAGTTAAAATAGTTTTTAAAAACGCAAAAAACTTCTCAGATCCACAAATAATAGCTGTATATAAATCAAATGGAGATGATAATTCTGAAGTTGATTTAAAAGGAAAAATAACACAATCCTTACAAAGCTATAATAATTGTAGAGTCTTGCAGTTAGAAGGTTCTGCAGCTCCAAATGCTGATTTAAATTCATCTTTCGTTTCAGATCCTGTTGCTGGTTATTATCAACTATTTGATACTTTAGATTATGTATTTTCTCCTTCTGGATTTCAAAACTTTTTAAGACAAGAAGGTCCAAAAAATACAATTAATGTTGATAATTTAAAAAAAATAATTTATTCAATCTATTGTGACTCAAAAGTTAAAGAAATAGGAAAAAATAAAAATAATTTAAAGAATAATTTTAAAGATGATGGATCTGCAATACCAAAGGTTGTTGTTGGTGAAGATAGATCTAGTTTTGAAGTTTTAGTTAGATTAACGTTTACTGATGAAAAATCTTTAGAGAAATTTTCTAAATATATAGAAAAGCAATTATCTAAATTTAGATTTTCTGTAAATATCAATGCTATTAAAAAAATAGAAACGAGTATTCTTTTTTATACTGATATATCTATAGATATTCAAGCTATTGGATTAGATATAAATGAGGCAAGCGTAGACATTTATATACAAACAAGTGAAAAATTAAAAAATGGTAGTATTTCTAATAATAATTCAAATACAGAAACACCTCAAACTACTCAAACAACACTAAGAGAAAGAGCTACATTTGACCCATGTGAAAACGTTCAACAAACGGTAACAGATTTATACATACCTGTAAAAGATTTAAACAGGTGGCACAGAGGAAACAAAGATGGAGCTTTTATAAGTTTCTTTTTTGATTCTCTTTCTACTACTAAAATACCATTTAGTTATCCTATAGAAATCACAGCTCCAGAAGATTTATTGTTGGAGGAAAGCTTATACATCTCAGGAGAATTAATAAGCAGCAAAAACAATAGTCCTTTTTATTCCTATGAAGATTTAAAAAAAATAAATAATAAATTTTATTCAATCCCAGAAAAAATTAAACAACAGAATTCGAAATCAAAACAATTTATAGGAATAAATTCTAACTTTAAAAACGGAAAAGATAATTTTATTTCAAAAGAATCTTTAGATAATAGAATTTCCAAATTATCTGATTTCTTGATTTCTCTGAGAGAACTTGTTAGGACAAATGAAAATGTAGAAGACAAGGATGTCCTAATAATACCAATAAATGTACTGAGAACAAAGAAAACAAATTCTTCTGATGCCGAATCAAGACATTATTATGGTCAAGCTGTTGACTTTGTAATTTATGTGCAACTTAATAATGACGTTTATCAAATACCACCAGAATATGTATATTTATATTGTCTTAAAGTTGTAGAGAGTTTTAAAGGTGGAAACGAAAAAGAAAATTCTGGATTTGGAGTATTTATTGATGAAGCATATAATCATTTTGAATATTTGTGTTTCTCCGCTGATGAAGAAAAACCATCACAGGTAAAATCTGGCTTGTCCAACGATGAAAGAGAAAATGGAAGATTATGGATAAACGGCGGTAAAAAAGATGAATTAAAGAAAATAGACAAACTATCAATTAACAAAAAAGAAAAAGCTTTAAAAGATTATATTCTAAATAAAATGAAAACAGCACCAGTAGCAAAAATTTTAAGGTTATTATAATGCCAAAAATACCAGATTCTGTATTTAAAAACAATACTTCAGTAACATCGCCACCAGTAAGCGTTGTTCCAAAAATTATTTTACAACCTTACGAGTTTAAAGCAGAACACGAAAACAAGTTTGCATTAATGACTTTAAATGATACAAAATATGCATCAGATCCAAATATAAAAGCAAATGCTCCAAAATTTTCTGTTTATATTGGAAACGGTAAAGAGCCTTTTCAGTCCTCAGATGGAACTAAAATTGGATATTTTGATATTCAAGACGATAATCAGCCTTCAATTGCTGCTCAATTTCACGTAACTTCATTAACAAATATTTCTACAAAAAATCTTGTTAAAGGCGTACCAGGAACAAAACTAGATCAAAGATCGGCTATCAAGGGCAAAGCAGACGTTATAGAGTTTAGTGGAAACGAGATGGTAATAATAAATTCAGGCGCTCCAAGTAAAAATTCAAACAGTTTCAAGACAAGCACCCCAGCTGGTGTTCATATTTATGCTGGAGATAGAGATTCTGAGTACGCAACAAAATCACAACCAATGGTCTTGGGAGATAATTTAAATAAAGCATTAAAAGAAATTTATAAAACACTACAATCTCTATCTAGTAATATTTCTGATATAAACTTAGAAATAATGCAAATGAAAGTAGGGCTTATGGTTCATTTTCATCCTCCATTAGCACCCCCATCGCCAACTCTTGTCGCACAGTTTGCTCCTACTTTGTTAACTAATGACCTAAGAAGAACATTAAATTCTTATACAGATATGATTAATCATCAATTAGAAAGAATAAACCGCACTTTACCAATAACAAAGGTAAATGTTTTGAGCACATACAATACGGTAAACTAAAATGGCAATTTCTTATAATCTACCAGGAATAAATTTAATAAAAGAATTCTCCAGCATTGATAATGTTGAAGAATGGTTACCAGGATTATTTGATGGAACATTTAATAATCTTTTCCCAATTGATATTACTGGTAATCTTAACGAAAAGACAGAATTTTCTAAATCAAAAAGTAACATAGATGATTTTACTATCTCTTTAAAAAGATATTATTTATTTTTATATTGTTTAAAAAGTAAACCATTTTTATTTGAAAACGTCTCAAGAGCAATAAATTATACAAATGATGAATTTTTGTTTGTTCCAGAAGTGGCTGGTTATGTAAGTGATATTCAAACGAATAAAATTAAAAATACTATAAATTCTTCTTTGACAATTGATCAGGTTAAAAAATATGCAGTAGATAAAAGTCTTGATTTTTTACCACAAAAACTATCAGATTACTTTGATATAGCAAAAACAGAAGATTATATAAATTATATTTCAAGAACTTTAAATACTATTTTATATGAAAGTGTTATAAAACATACTTTATATGATAATTTAAAAAGCACTTCTTTTAATTTTTTTGAAGGAACTGCGGCAGGATGGGTCGATAAAGCAATAAAGTTAGGATCAGGTAATTTTGAATACTTTATTGATGTAGAAGGCGGACCAGACAACAAATCTTTTCCTGTTGTATGTGTTTTAACAAAAAGATTAAACGAAGATAAAAAAGAACAAATTTTAAAACAATCAAACGATTTTATCTCAAATATTTTTGGTAAAAAAATTGGAAATGAATGCTTCGCCAATATAATAGGTAATCCTGGTGTTTATGAAGATAATTTTAAATCTTTTCCAATTTTAAAGAGTAGAAAAGACGAGAAAACATTTTATAATGCTATTTGTGTTGTTTATGACTTGTCAAAAATAATATTATCAAAAACTATTTCTAGAAATTTTGATACTCAATCTATTCTTGAAGTAGCCTTGGGATTTTTTACAAAGTATTCTCTAGAAGTAAATAACATCGACGAATTAAAGAATAAATCAGAAGCTTTAATGAGTTTAATGCAAGATTATTTTAATGAAGATTCTTTCTCTGAAGTTGAGTATTATTATTTTGCTAGAAACAAGCATGTAGAAGAAGTTTATAATAGAATTAATGTTCAAGATAAATTTGAGATTTTAAAATCAATTAGCCAAGTTGTAAAAATAAATAGAGGAAACATTACTTCTGCTTTTAATGAGTATGTAAATTTACTGATTAGTACATACAAAGAGGCAAGAAGACAAAATATTTATTTAACTCCTTTTGATTCTAGTGATTTTAAAGTTACTTTTCATTTTGATTCTTTTTTGAATTTACTTGGTGTAACAACGATACCAAATGAAAAGAAAAAACAAAATTCTACAAAACAATATTCACCTTTTAAAATTGAAACTTTTGATAATTTTGGATTCGGAGAGACAGATCAAAAATATGTTTCTGAAGAATTTTTTGGAAAGTATCAGAACTTAACTGCAGATTTAATTGACTATTCTGGAAGAAGAATTTGTGTTGCAACAAGAACTCTTGAAAGGATGCTTTATGATAGTTTTGATAGAGTTGATGGTGGTTATTTAGTAACTAAAGATTTAACCTCCACGGAAGTAGAAAAAAAATATGTAAATTTAATAACTAAAATAAATTTAACTTTACCAAATGCAAATTTTAACTACAATAAAGAAGACTTATTTATAAACGAGAGATTAATAGATAAGTCTATTAGAATAGCAAATTTAACAACAAATTATAGAGAAAATAAATATCAATCTATTGCTTTACAGACTATGGCATTTTATTTAATAAATACAGAATCTGGTTTAAGTTTATTTGGAAACGAAGGAGACCTCAAAAAATTTGGAGAATCATTTCACTACCCAGTATTAACTATTGCAGCAGCTAAATCTACTACAGATGAATTTAAAATTGGAGATATTCTTAAATTACCAGATCTTGATGTACCACAAGAAATTTTGCTTGTATCTACAGAAATACAAAAGACATTTGAATTTATAAAAGGTAATGAATTTTCTGTAAACGATCTTGTTAAAGAAGCTAATTCTACATTTGTTAGCAGTCTTCCATGTTATGCCGACATAGTAAATGTTATTAATGATTTTAGAAATATTGATGATGGATGGGATCTTGTAGAAACAATTATGGTTTTTTTAAATAAATTCCCCCTCTCAGAATTTATTTCAGAACTTCTTCAAAAATTATTAAGCTGGTTAGGCGTTCTTAATGAGTACAGAGATCCCTGTAAGCCTTTGCCGAGTAAATTTCCTACAATACCTGATGATTTATTTTCTACAATTGAATACCTTAAAGATTTATACGCAAGGAGTTTAAATCCCGAAGGTTTAATTCAAGGTATTATTGAAAGCTTTCCAACCCTTGATACTTTAGATTTTTGGTTAACATTAATTGAGAAAATAGCTTTATTTTTATTAAAGATTGCAGCAGATTTTATTCTAAAGATGTTTTTTGATTTTGTTAGACCGTATTTAGAAAAACTCTGTTCTTTAGATTTTGAATTATTTAAACCTCCTTTCTTTAATCTAGAAAACAGTGAAGATAACTTTTTTTCTCCATCAATCGCATCAGATTCTTTTGGGGCACCGGCTGAATCTGGAAGTAGCTTATATGATGTTCAATTAGCTATAGACATAAATGTATTAATTGATCTATCTGAGATTGCAACAAGAGATTTAGTTTATTCTAAATTTGCAGACGAATATTCTTTAGAAAAGTCTCAAAATTCATTCGATGAAATTTCTAAATTTTTATCAGATATAAGTTCTTCAATAGATTTATACGAATTAGCTTCTTTACTAAGAAATGTTTCTACAGAATCAACAAGAATAGGCTTAATAGATACAATAAGTTTAGTTGATGCTCCTTTTAAAAATTTATTTGCGCAAGATGACGATATAATAAAACTTTTTATTTTCTTATCCAATTATTGTGATTACAGAATTTGTTATGATATTCTTTCAAAGTCGTTAGAAAAGTATGTAGGAAACATTTGTACTCCGCAACAATCTAGAAGAAAAGATTATGAATTATTACTTAAAGAAACTGTTGGAGATGATTATAAAAATGTTATAAGAGATCAAATACTTGATTTGGAAAAACAATTTGATAAACTGTGTTCAAATAAACTTTTAATTAATATTGATTTATTTAAAGATGGTCCAAGATTATTAGCAAGTAGTTTAACACAGTATATGGTAATGCCTTTTCAAAGCATAATAGACTTCCAACAAAACATTTATGACTATGAAAAATCTTTAACGGACGATCAAAAAAAGATTTTAAAATTTTCTACAAAACCACCAGAAGAAATTTATGCTAAATATCTACAATCTGTAAAATTAGTAAAATCTAAATATAACACAGGATATACACCAGAAATAATTTATCAGAATGCTATAACAAAAGAAGAATTATTAGAATCAGCAACAAATCTTGTTAATGTTGATAACAAATATTTAGAAGATTTTAATTTAAGAAAAAGCAAAATAGTTAATTATTTTAATACAAAAAATATTATAATTGATAATGATACAATAAAAGAAAAAATTAATTATGAATTATACGTTGATCCATTGTATATGGTAGGAAGACTATTTGAAAAATTAGCTTCAAAAAATTTATTTATAAAAAATTATAATGAAATAGCATATAGTATTGATTATTTAGAAAAATTAAAACTCGAAATGGAACAAGAGGTGCAGAATGCAACAAATATTGATATGCAAGATGATATAGAATTATTCATGTCTTATATTAGCAAAATAAAGGAATAAAATGTTAGGATACAAATTTATAAATATAAAAATTCAAATTGCTCTGATAAAGCAAATAATTTATTCTTATTTATTTAATTTATTTATTACTTCTCCTAATTTTTTTGTTAAACCAATTTTAACAAATTTTTCTAAAGATTCTTTACAAATAAATTCAAAAGAACAATTTGAAAATTTTATAAATAATAATAAAATTTTATTTGATTCTTTTTATAATAATTTGTCCATAAAAACAAGAAAATATATGCTATTAGCAACAGTTTTAAATAAAGATATGAAGACAAACTTTAATAATTTATCAGACGTAGAAATACAGGAAATTGGAGAAAGAGAATTAAAAGATATATTTTTTGATGTTTTCTTTAACTTCATATTCCAGGTTAAAGAAAAATTTGATATAGATATAGATGCTTTAAAAGATAGCAAAGAAGGACAAAAAGGAGAAAAACAAAATTTTAAATCTTCTATAGAAGATTTGTTTAAAATTGGTTCATCTATACCAACATTTGATCCCGAAAATGATTCGGTTTTAATACCATATATAAAAAGTAATTTATTTTATCCAATTATAAATGAAAAAGAAATTCAAAAATTATATCAAAAAGTTCATGAAGGATTAGGAAATTTTAATGGTATTTCTGGAGAATTTTATTATAAAATAAAAGAAAAATTAGATATTCAATTAGATTGTGGAAATTCTTCAAAAAAAGACATAATAATTTTTTCTATAAGAGATTTATTAAATAATAAAGACGATAAAGAATTTTTGGCAGTACAGCAATTTTTTGATTGGAAAATAGACGATACCTACAGAAATATAGAGCAATTTTTATTTATAAGAAATCCTCAAATTTTAGAAAAAATAAAATTTGAAAAAAATGGTGTTTATACGTTTAATAATTCTTATAATTCCATAGATTTATCTGGAGCTAAAATTTTAAACAAAAAAGAAATTTTAGAACTTAAAGATTTTTTAAAACAAAGCGGTAATAATAGTGGATTTTTAGCCATAATACCTAATAAAACTATTAAAGATGAAGATGTAAAAAAAATTAATGAATTTTTACAAAATTTAGATAATAACAAAAAGCTTTATTTGTCTGTTTTTAGTGAAAAAGAAAGAAAATCCAAAATGTCAATTAATGATGTAATTGAATTATTAGGTAGAAAAAAACAAGAACCATTTAATAGGACGATTTTTTATAAATTTTCTAATTCTGGATTTAATATAAATGAATTATTTGATTTGTATTTTGGAGTATATTCAAATAAAATTGATATTAAACAGTATGCAGAAAGTAACATATCAAAACAAAAAATATTTCAAATAGAAAATATGGATAATGTTTTTAAAAACAATTTAGAAAATTTTCTTAATAAAGAGGGAAAATATCTCTTATATGTAAAAGAAATTCAAGATACTTTTTCCAAAGTACAACCAAATATTACTAATTATTTAATATTAAATAGAAAAGAAATAATTAATATAAAATTATCTGATAGTAACGAAAAGAAAATAAATGTTAACGGAGTTTTAATAAAACAATTTATTCCAGATGATATGCCGATGAATCCATATGGTATGCAAGCCGTTAATATAGCAAATTCTCAGTATATACAAAATAATTTTTATAACAAATTTATGTCAATTGTTGAAAAACAAGAATTTAAATTTCTTATTGATTCTTTGTTCCCGTCTGATATTTTAGCTCAATCAGTTATTGAAAAACTAGATTTTGGTACTTTTAATGAACAAATTTTAGATACAGCAAAAGATCTAAGATCTTATAAAAATTATAATGATTTTTTGGAATATTACATAAATACTGTAGAATCATTAGCAAGGGAGGCAACAGATCGTGTTTAAAGGTTATTCTGTGGCACTGCCACTATTATACAATAAAGAAGATGGGCCTTATGCTTTGAACAAAAGTATGATTGACGTTGTTAAACAAAATTTAAAAACCCTTGTGTTAACAGATAAGGGAGAAAGAATAATGATCCCAGAGTTTGGCGTTGGATTAAATAAATTTTTGTTTG
>Ga0209298_10000061_pt1 | contig 65137 bp, 62 predicted proteins | sample S_140806_EF_Meta_FD_187325 | JGI IMG/M metagenome (GOLD analysis project Ga0209298, IMG submission 187325) | Freshwater microbial communities from Lake Simoncouche, Canada to study carbon cycling - S_140806_EF_MetaG (SPAdes) (version 2) | ecosystem: Environmental > Aquatic > Freshwater > Lake ... | reverse complement strand
CTTGTCGGGCTCCCTGGAGCCGAATCGTTCGCAGGTATCCCGCTGCTTCTCGGTGAGCACGTTGACGCAGAAGACGCCGCTGGCCTCGATGGCCTGCCATGACCGCGACATCTTGGTCGGACAGAACAGCACCAGGGGTGGGTCAAGCGACAGCGCGGCGAACGATTGGCACGCGAAGCCGACCGGGGCACCGTCGGCCATGGTCGTGATGATGGTGATGCCGGTGGCGAACTGACCGAGTACCTGACGGAACGCCCGGGGGTCGATCGGTTCAGCCGTCATGGCGGCCACTACTTGGCGTGCGAACCGATGGTGAAGTCATGCCCCCACAAGCTGACCGCAGTGCTCTCCCGGGCGACCCAGTCGTCATCGTCGACTTCCAGCCCTTCACAACCGAATTCGATATCGAAACCACCCGGAGTCTTCATATAGAACGACAGCATCTTGTCGTTCACGTGGCGGCCCAGTGTCGCCGACATCGGTACTTTGCGCCGCAGCGCCCGGTCCAGACACAGCCCGACGTCGTCGCTCTCCCCCACCTCGACCATCAGGTGCACAACGCCACTGGGCGTGGGCATCGGCAGGAATGCGAGGCTGTGATGGCGCGGGTTGCAGCCGAAGAAGCGCAACCAGGCGGGCGCGCCGTCGGCCGGTCGACCCACCATCTGCGGCGGCATCCGCATGGAGTCACGCAACGTGAACCCAAGGACGTCGCGATAGAAGTGCAGTGCCTCAGCGTCGTCATGGGTGGACAGCACCACGTGGCCCAGGCCCTGCTCCCCGGTGACGAACTTGTGCCCGTACGGGCTCACCACCCGGCGGTGTTCCAGCGCCGCTCCGTGGAAGACCTCCAGCCGGTTACCCGACGGGTCGCAGAAGGTGATCATCTCGTCGACCCGGCGATCGGCCAGTTCGGTGGCGGTGGCCTCTTTGTAGGCCACACCCTCGATGTCGAGTGCGTTGCGGATGTCCTGCAGGCCTGCGGCATTGGCGCACTCCCAGCCGGCCTCCGAAAGCCGGTCGTGCTCGCCGGGGACAATCACCAGCCGCGCCGGGAAGTCGTCCATCCGCAGGTATAGCGCGCCGTCGACCGCGCCCTTGCCCTCAACCATGCCGAGCACCTTGAGTGCGTACTCCCGCCACGCGGGGACGTCGGTGGACTCGAAGCGCAGATAACCGAGTGAGCGAATGGGACTCATGAGTCACCCCCGAGGAAGTCGATGGTCAGCCTATTGAACTCGTCGAATTTTTCGACCTGCGCCCAGTGGCCGCAGCGCCCGAAGACGTGCAGTTGGACCCGCGGGATCTGCTTGAGCGCCACCAGTGCTCCGTCGAGCGGGTTGACGCGGTCCTCCCGTCCCCAGATCAGCAGCACCGGTTGGCGCAGTTTGTACACCTCGCGCCACATCATGCCGAGCTCGAAATCGGGGCCCGCGAACGACTTTCCCATCGCGCGCGCCGCCGCCAGCGACTCCGGCGCGCTGGCGATGGCAAAGCGCTCGTCGATCAGTTCCGGCGTGATCAGCTTCTGGTCGAAGACCATGATCCGCAGGAAGCGTTCCAGATTCTCCCGGGTGGGCTCGGCGGTGAAGCGGCCGAGGAGTTTGACGCCCTCGGTGGGGTCGGGCGCGAAGAGATTGACCGAAAGCCCGCCCGGACCCATCAGAACCAGTCGGCCCGCGCGTTCGGGGTGGTCGAGCGCGAAGCGAACCGCCGTGCCGCCGCCGAGCGAATTACCCACCAGCGCAGGACGTTCGATGCCGAGGTGGTCCAGCAGTGCCAGCAGTGCGTCGGAGCTGTACCGGTTGTACTGCTCGTGCTCGGTGTGTTTGTCGGAATGGCCGTAGCCCGGCTGATCGAGGGCAAGGACGTGAAAGTGCCTGGCAAGGACGGCGACGTTGCGTCCGAAGTTCGACCAACTGGACGCTCCCGGGCCACCACCGTGCAGCAGCACCACGGCCTGCTCGTTGCCCACGCCCGCCTCGTGATAGTGCAGGCGCATATCCCGCCCGCCAGCATGGACCTGGGCGAACCGGGAGGTGGACTCGAAGGTCGCATCCTGCTGGGAATCGGCTTCCTGGATGAAACCCGTCATCGTGGCGTTAGACCATCGTGTCGCCGATGGGCAACCCGAATTCGTGGTTGCCGTACATGACGTAGGCCCGCTCAGCGTCGTTGGCGGCGTGCACCCGGCCCGCATGCGCATCGCGCCAGAACCGCTGCACCGCCTGATCGCTGTTGAGCGCGGTGGCTCCGGCGGCCTCGAAGAGTCGATCGATGGAGGCGATCGCCCGGCCGGTGGCGCGGACCTGATCGCGGCGGGCGCGGGCCCGCAGTTCCATCGGAACCTCCTGACCGGCGCAGAGCAACTCGTACTCCTCGGCGAGGTTGCCCTTCAACTGGCGCCATGCAGCGTCGATATCGCTGGCGGCCTCGGCAATGCGAACCTTGGCGAACGGATCGTCCTTGGCCTTCTCGCCGGCGAACGCAGCACGGACGCGCTTGCCCTGATACTCCACGTGGGCGTCGTAGGCGCCGTAGGCCATACCGACGATCGGCGTCGAGATGGTGGTGGGATGCATTGTGCCCCAGGGCATCCGGTAGACGGTCGCGGTGTTGGTCTTCAGCCCGCCCGCAGTGTGGTTGTTCATCGCGCCGTAGGACAGGAAGCGGTGGCGCGGCACGAACACGTCCTTGACGACCAGGGTGTTGCTGCCGGTGCCCTTCAGCCCGACGACGTTCCACTCATCTTTGATCTGGTAGTCGCCGAGCGGCATGAGGAAGCTGCCGAAGTCAACCGGGCGGCCGTCCTTGATCACCGGTCCGCCGACGAACGTCCAGGTGGCGTGGTCGCATCCGGATGACCATAGCCAGTTGCCGTTGACCAGGTAGCCGCCGTCGACCACCACACCGGCACCCATCGGCGCGTACGACGAGGAGATCCGCACCGTGGGGTCGTCGGCCCAGACGTCCTCCTGGGCCTGCTGATCGAACTGCGCGAGATGCCAGTTGTGCACGCCGAGGATCGAGGTGGCCCACCCGGTGGACCCGCAGGCGCTGGCGATCCGACGCACCGCCTCGAAGAACAGTGTGGGATCGCACTGCAGGCCGCCCCACTGCTCGGGTTGCAGCATCTTGAAGTAGCCGGCGGCGTCGAGGTCGGCGATCGTCGCATCGGGAAGCCGGCGCAGATCCTCGGTCTCCTGGTTGCGCTCACGCAGCCGTGGCAGCAGCTCATCGATAGCGGCTAGAACCGTCTGCGCGTCACGCTGTTGAATCGATGTCACTACAGGCCTCCCGTGAAGAATGGATTCTGGATACCAGACTAGAACACGTTACGATTCGTGTCGAGAACTTCCAACTCGTACCAGCTAGTTCATCATATTGTCATTTCTGTAACGTGTTCTAGTTGTGGAAAGGATCGGGTCCCCTGTGACGAGCTCCGACAAGCCGGCCACCGCCGTCGTTCACCTCGACGGACAGACCCACACCGTGTCGTGGCCGCGGACCGAGAAGCTCCTCGACGTCTTGCTCGAACAGGGTATCGACGCCCCGTTCTCCTGCCGAGAGGGCCACTGCGGCGCCTGCGCCGCGACCACCCTGAACGGCGAGGTAGAGATGGAAGTCAACGACGTGCTGGAGTCCGATGATCTGGCCGACGGCCTGATTCTGGTGTGCCAGGCGCGGCCGGTGTCGGAATCCGTCGAAGTCAGCTACGACTGACCTGGTCAACCGTCGGTCAGCCGACCTACCTCGCCCCTCCGGGTCGATCAACGACCGACCGGGCTAGCGAGGCAATCCGAGTAGTCGCTCGCCGGCCATGGTGAGCAGGATCTGCTCGGTGCCGCCGGCGATGGACAGGCACCGGGTATTGAGGAAGGTCTGCACCGGTTCATTGCTGACTACGCCCGCTCCCGGGGATAACTCCATCCGGAATTCCTCGAGAGCCTGGCGGTAACGCACGCCGATCAGCTTGCGGGCGCTGGCTTCGGCACTGGTGTCCCGGCCGCCCACGGACAACTGCGCAACACGATGGTCCAGCAGGGAGCCCACCTGGGCGGCCAGCAGCAGTTCACCGAGTGTGTCAGTCATCGCCGGATCCAGTTGCTGGTCGAAGTTGCGAAGCATCTCCTCCATCGGGTTTCCCAGAGCGGTGCCCGCGGCCATGGCGACGCGTTCGTTGGCCAGGGTATTGCGGGCCAGCGGCCAACCCCCGTTGACCTCCCCCACCACCATCTCGTCGGGAACGAACAGATCGTCGAAGAACACCTCGTTGAAATTCTGGTGTCCGGTGATCTCCCGCAGGGGGCGGATCTCGATACCGGGTGACCGCATATCGACCAGGAAGTAGGTGATGCCCTTGTGCTTCGGAGCGTCGGCATCGGTCCGGGCGAGGCACACGCCCCAGTGCGCCCGGTGCGCCGCCGAGGTCCACACCTTCTGGCCGTTGAGCTTCCAACCACCCTCGGCGCGAACGGCTTTGGTTCGCAACGCGGCCAGGTCCGATCCCGCGCCCGGCTCACTGAACAACTGGCACCAGATCAACTCACCGCGCAGCGTCGCGGGCACGAAATGGTCGATCTGTTCGGCCGTGCCGTGCTCGAGGATGGTCGGCACCGCCCACCAGCCGATGACGAGATCCGGGCGCGCGACACCGGCGGCGGCGAGTTCCTGATCGATGAGCAACTGCTCGGCCGGCGACGCCTCACGGCCGTAGGGCTTGGGCCAATGCGGCGCGAGCAATCCGTTGCCGGCCATGGCAATCTGACGTTTCTCGACCGGTAGCGCGGCCACCTCGGCGACCGATGCGACGATCTCCGGTCGCAGATCCACGACGGACTCCAGATCGATATGCAATTCCCGTCGAATTCCGGCGAGGGTCAACGCCGCAACCCGGCGGAGGTTGTGCGAGCGGCCACCCAGGAACTGTGCGATCCCATACGCGCGGCGCAGATACAGATGCGCGTCGTGCTCCCAGGTGATGCCGATTCCGCCCAGCACCTGGATGCAGTCCTTGGCGTTGCCCTTCGCAGCATCGATTCCGGTTGCCGCCGCGACCGCCGACGCGATCGACAACTGCGCGTCGGCTGATTCTGAAGGATCGACCGCGGCAGCCTCGGCCGCGTCGGAGGCCGCGACCGCGATCTGCTGGGACCGCAGCAACATCTCGGCGCACATGTGCTTGACGGCCTGGAAGCTTCCGATCGGCTTGCCGAACTGTTCCCGGACCTTGGCGTACTCGGTCGCGGTATCCAGGGTCCAGCGGGCGACGCCGGCGGCTTCGGCAGCCAGGACGGTGGCGGCGAGGTCGGCGAACCGTTGCCGCGAGACCGCGAGCCGGGTGGCCGACGCGCCATCCAGCGTGACCCGCGCCAGTGGCCGGGAGAAATCGGTGGCGGGCAGCGGTTCGACGACGACACCGTCGGCGGCGGCGTCCACGACGACGACGTGATCGCCGACCGGCAGCAGCAGCAGTCCGGTCGCCAGTGCGCCCAGCACGAAGTCCGCCGACCCGGATACCCGGCCGGCCTCCTCGCGCAGATCCGCGCTCAGCGCCGCGCCAGCCGTAATCTGCCCCGCCGACAACGCTTGCAGCAGAACAGGATCGGACACCACCAGTGAGGCGAGCGCCGTGGTGGCGACCGGGCCGGGGATCAACGCCCGCGCCGCCTCCTCCACCATCGCGCACAGGTCGACCACCGAACCGCCGGCTCCACCGGCTTCCTCAGCGACGGCAACTCCGAACAGGCCGAGTTCGGCAACGCCGTCGTACACCGCGCGCCAGGCGTCGGGATGACCGTCCTCGATGTCGCGGACGGTGTCGGGTGCGCCCGTTCCGGATGCCCAACTCCGAACCAACTCACGCGCGGCGAACTGTTCGTCGGTGATGGTCGCGGTCACCGCGGCTCCTTCAGGTTTGTCCCGAGATGGGCGCAAGGCGGCCCGTTAAGATATTAGAACGTGTTCTAATAGTGCCAGCGAAGAGGCGTCACGTCGACCCGCGACCAGTACAGAGGGGGCCTGCCAGCGATGTCATCGCCAGCCGGGGGGGATGGTTCGCAACCGCGCGAGGTAATGCCCGTTTCGGTTCTCGCCGAATCGGAACTGGGTTCAGAGGCTCAGCGCGAGCGGCGCAAGCGAATCCTCGACGCGACTCTGGCGATCGCCTCCAAGGGTGGTTACGAGGCCGTCCAGATGCGCGCGGTCGCCGACCGCGCCGACGTCGCGGTCGGAACGCTGTACCGCTATTTTCCGTCCAAGGTTCACCTGCTGGTCTCCGCTTTGGGCCGGGAGTTCGAGCGCATCGACGTCAAGACCGACCGCACGGCAGCCGCCGGCGGTACGCCGTACCAGCGGCTGCACTTCATGGTGAGCAAGCTCAATCGCGCCATGCAGCGCAACCCACTGCTGACCGAGGCAATGACGCGCGCCTATGTCTTCGCCGACGCGTCGGCCGCCGGTGAGGTCGATCATGTCGAGAAGATCATCGATTCCATGTTCGCCCGCGCCATGAGCGACGGGGAACCAACCGAGGACCAGTACCACATCGCTCGGGTGATCTCGGATGTGTGGTTATCGAATCTGCTTGCCTGGCTGACCCGCCGGGCGTCGGCGAGCGATGTCAGCAAGCGCCTCGAACTCGCGGTCCGACTACTCATCGGTGACGGCGAAACTGTGTAACGCCGCTACTTCAGGTACGGCGCCAGCAGTGTCGACCAGGCCCGGCTCAACTGCTGGTACTCCTCCTGGCAGCCGGTCGCCCTGTCCTCGGGCAGCCTTCCGTCGGTGATCATCCCGGCATGGGCGGCGGGGTCGGATCCGTAGATCCAGCACTTGAAGTTGTACATCCGGGTCTCATTGAGGGAGTGCTCGGCGGCGAAATCAGTTTGGTCGGCGGTGCCGCGCTTGGCGGCCCACAGCTTGAACATCTCCGCGTAATGCCCTGCGACGCGGGAAGGGTCGGGGAAATCCTTCAGGACCGCATTGGGTTCGAGGATCGCGAACGCCGCGAGCTGGTCGGCGACATCCTCTTCGCGGCCGGTCACCGGCAAGTCGTACAGCGAGATCACGGCATGGCCGAGCTCGTGATAGACGGTGCCTACGGTCGCATCGGTGACGGCCACGACGGCCTCAGGTTGAGCAAGCTCGCCCAGGACTTCGCCGTCCGCCGGATTGCTGTCGAACAGACGCAGGTTCAGGTCCACGAGTTCGTAGCAGATCTTGATCCTGTTTTTCACGCTGTTCCACGTTGCATTCGCCTGGCCGCATTGTTCCCCTGCCAATTCGACGTCCCGCGGGAGTTTCAGCGAGTCGTTCACGTCAGCGGCAAGCCCCTCGAGTAACTTCTCGTTGCGCATCAGCGTGCGACCCCTGACCGCTTCGGGGGTGGTGGCATCGCCGTAGCTGACCGTCATCTGCCCGGAATCGGTTCCCGTGTCGGCACCGCCACTGCATCCGACGGCCAGTGCGGCGGCCAACAACAACAGCGCGGACCGTGAACTCGCCGGAACCCACCGCTGGCGCCGAACCGCGGCCGCTGCTGGCATCACTCGACCCTTCACAACGATGGCGCCCCTTAACACCGACGGCTATTTGAGATAGGGCTCAAGCAGCCTGGACCAGGCCCGGCTCAGTTGCTGATACTCCTCGCGGCATCCGGCTGCCCGGTCCGCAGGCAACTTTCCCTCGGTGACCATGCTGGCATGGGCGGCCGGGTCGGACCCGTAGGTCCAGCACCTGAGATTGTATGTCCGGGCCTCGTTTATCGAATGCGCTGCTGCGAAGTCGGACTCGCCCAGATCGCCACGCTGTTGGGCCCACAGCCGGAACATCAGTGCGTAATCCTCCGCCACCCGAGCCGGGTCGGGGAAATCCTTCAGGACCGCATTGGGTTCGAGGATCGCGAACGCCGCAAGTTGGTCGGCCACGTCTTCTTCACGGCCGGTAAACGGTAGGTCGTAGACCGAGATGAGCGCATGGCTGAGTTCATGAAAGAACGTGCCGATGGTTGAGTTCGTCGCCTCAGCGACGGAATCAGGGGAATCGGAATCGCCGAAAATCCGCAGGCTCAGATCCACCAGTTCGTAACAGATCTTGATCCTGCGGTCAGCGGCGTTCCAGGTGGCAGTCACCCGTCCGCATTGCTCACCGACCAGGGCGATGTCGTCGGGAAGTTTCAGAGATTTATTGACGTCAGCAGCGAGAACTTCGAGCATCTGGCTGTTCTTCATCAGATCGCGGCCCAGGATCGCTTCCGGCGTGGTGGCATCGCCGTACGTGGCGATCATCCGGCCCGGGTACGGATCGACCTTGGCAGCGTTACCGCAACCGGCAACCAGAAGTGCCGCCGTCAACGTTCCAGCCCAAAGAGCACCGTGAACGCCGGCCCGAACTTTCACCACGCACTCCCTGACCTTCGGTTCTCGGTGTCGGCTGATGTTACGCGTGGACGTTCTATTCGACTTCCGGGCGCAGCGCAGAATAACCATAGTTATTGGAAACGATTTTCATTTGTATTAGGCTTCATTCAGGCGGGAAGGGGTGATCGACGCATGAACGCGGCCGCAATCGGCTTGTCGGCAGTGGTCCTGACCATGGGGATCAGTGCATGCGGCGCCGAGAAGGCCGTCGGCACCCACGAAATGCCCAGTGTGGTCGCTTCGACGGACGTCTGGGGCAGTGTCGCCCACGCGATCGCCGGCGACCACGCGAAGGTGACCTCGATCATCTCCGGTACCGCGGCAGATCCGCATTCCTTCGAAGCCAGTCCCGCCGACGCCACCGCCATCATCGACGCGACCCTGGTCGTCTACAACGGTGGTGGCTACGACCAGTGGGTCGATGACATCCTCACGAGCCATCCGGGCGTGGCGTCGATCGACGCCTACGCACTGCTCGACGCCGCCGCACTCGGCGAACCGGCCCAGGCATCGACCCCGCCGGCGAACGAACACGTCTTCTACGACCTCGACACCGCCAAGGCCGTCGCCGCCGCGGTGGCCGATAGCCTCGCCGGCGACGACCCCAGCCACCGTGCCGACTATCAATCGAATGCCCAGACGTTCAGTCGGGAAGCCGACGCGGTCCGACAGATCGAAACATCAATCCGCACAACGCATCCCGGAGCCACAGTCGTCGCCACCGAGCCGGTTGCCCACTACATGCTGATCGCCGCCGGTCTGGCCGATAAGACGCCGAAGGGATTCACCAGCGCCGTCGAACAGGACACCGACCCCGCGCCTATAGACGTTGCCGCCATGCTGGATCTGATAGCGGGACGACAGGTAGATGCCGTGCTGATCAACCCGCAGACCGCGACCGCTGTGACGAAAAAGATCCAAGCCGCCGCCGACAGCGCCGGGGTCCCGATCGTCACCATCACCGAAACCCTGCCTGCCGGCACCGATTACCTGGCCTGGCAGCGCGATACCGCCAGCCGGTTGGCCGCCGCGCTGCAGCAGAACTGACGGCCACTGATGGCTCTGGCTCATGAGGTTGTTTCCCTCACCGGTGCCCGGCTCGCCTTCGGCGACCGGGTGCTGTGGGACGACCTCAACTTGACTGTGTCGGCCGGCGAGTTCATCGCGATCCTCGGACCGAATGGAACCGGAAAAACCTCGCTGCTCAAAGTGTTGCTCGGCCAGCTGCCGCTCAGTGCCGGCACCGCGCTGGTCGAGGGCTCACCCATCGAGTCCGGCAGCGATCGGATCGGCTATGTGCCGCAACACCGCACCGTCGACCGCGGACTGAGCCTGCGCGGACGCGACCTGGTCCGGTTGGGTATCGACGGCCACCGCTGGGGTCTGGCGCCACTGCGCCGGGCGGATCGGGCGGCGGGCCGACGGGCGGTCGAGCAGGCCCTGGCCTCAGTCCATGCCGGCGCCCTGGCATCGGTCCCGATCGGGGTGATGTCCGGCGGGGAGTTGCAGCGGGTTCGGATCGCACAGGCACTGGCCACCGACCCGGTACTGCTGCTGTGCGATGAACCGCTGCTCAATCTCGACCCGGCCAATGCTCGTCTGGTCGCCGACCTGATCGATCAACGTCGGCGGACAGGCATCGCGGTGATGTTCGTGACCCACGAGGTCAACCCGGTATTGCCGTATATCGACCGGGTGCTCTATCTGGTCAACGGGCGGTTCCGGATCGGCACGGTGGCCGAGGTGATGACGTCCGAGACCCTCTCGGAGTTGTATGGGGCCGACATCCAGGTTGTGCAGGTAGGTAATCGGTACGTCGTTGTCGGCGAGCATTTGGACCATTCCGGACACACCCACGGGCACGCCCATGAATGACAAACTCACCCACCTTTTGCACAACCTGTTCGCATTCGACATCACCGCCGATCTGCTGCGCCGCGACTTCGTGCAGCAGGCTCTTCTCGCCGCCGCCCTGCTGGCCCTGATTGCCGGCCTGATCGGACCATTCATCGTCATGCGGCAGATGTCATTCGCGGTGCACGGATCCAGTGAGCTCTCACTGACCGGCGCGGCATTCGCCTTGCTGATCGGACTCAACGTTGGGCTCGGCGGGCTCGTCGGAAGTGCCTTGGCAGCAATACTTTTCGGCGTCCTCGGGCAACGAGCCAGAGAGCGCGACTCCGCGATCGGAGTGGTGCTCTCCTTCGGTCTTGGCCTGGCTGTGCTGTTCATCCATCTTTATCCCGGACGGTCCGGAACCAGTTTCGCGCTGCTGACCGGTCAGATCGTCGGCGTGGGGTACTCCGGCCTGGCGCTGTTGATCGTCGTGACCGTCCTAGTCATCGCGGTGCTTGCCGTGTGTTACCGGCCACTGCTATTCGCCACCGCGGATCCGGAGGTGGCCGCGGCACGAGGGGTGCCGGTTCGCGCAATGGGCATCGTGTTCGCCGCACTGGTCGGTGTCGTCGCCGCGCAGGGCGTACAGATCGTGGGCGCACTGCTGGTGTTGTCATTGCTCATCACGCCGGCCGCCGCGGCCGCACGGGTTTTCTCCTCGCCGGTCGCGACCATCGCAGCGTCGGTGGTATTCGCAGAGTTGGCGGCCGTGGGCGGAATCGTGGCATCGCTGGCGCCGGGCGTACCGGTTTCGGTGTTCGTCACCACCATCTCGTTCGTCATCTACCTGGTGTGCTGGGCCATCAGCCGGCGCCACCACGATCCCGCGGCGGCATAGGCTCAACACGTGCCGCCAATCGATCTCAACGCCGACCTCGCCGAGGGTTTCGGGATCTGGGAACTCGGCGACGACGACGCCATGCTCGATATCGTCACCAGTGCCAATCTCGCCTGTGGTTTCCACGCCGGCAACCCGGTGGGTCTGGCGCGAACCTGTCGGGCCGCGACTGCGCGTGGCGTGCGGATCGGAGCGCAGGTCGGATACTTCGATCTCGCCGGCTTCGGACGTCGCCGGATCGATATCGCGCCGGCCGAACTGAGTGCCGACGTGATCTATCAAATCGGCGCGCTACAGGCACTGGCCAGAGCAGCCGGTGCGGCATTGGGATACGTCAAACCCCATGGCGCGCTGTACAACACGATCGTCACCGACCGCGACCAGGCACGCGCCGTGGCTGAGGCGGTACACGCGGCCGATCCTGGCTTGCCGGTGCTCGGGTTAGCCGGTTCGGTGTTCTTCGCCGAGGCGCGACAACTGGGTCTTCGAACCGTGGCCGAGGCCTTCGCCGACCGCGCCTATCAGCCCGATGGACAACTCGTACCCCGCAGTGAGCCGGGTGCGGTGCTCCACGACCCGATGCAGATCGCTGAACGAGTGCTCACCATGGTCACAGCGGGGATCACCACCGCCCTCGATGGTTCGACGATCGCCATCGAGGTCGAATCGATTTGTGTGCATGGTGATTCTCCAGGAGCAGTGGGAATCGCCAGTGCCGTACGCGACCGGTTGTTGTCCGAGGGGATCACGTTGGCGGCGTTCACCTGATGCCTGTGAACCCGGATGAATTCGATATCCCCGAGGTCATCGAAGGACTGGGAACCGATCGCGTGGTGCGACCGGTCGGTTCGCTGCCCCAACCCGCCGAGGTGCTGGATCCGTCGGCGCCGGTTCGGTCCCACGAGTTCGAGATCGCGGTGGAACGGCTGTGCCTGGACTCCACCTCGTATCGCACTATCCGCGATCAGGCCGGAGCCGACCCGACGAGGATGGGTGAGCGCATCCTCGAGATCGTTGCGGCGCGGGGCAAGATGCATAGCCCGGTCACCGATTCCGGCGGCGTCGCACTGGGCACCGTAAGTGCGGTCGGTGGGCGGTTCCCCAACCCGCCACAGATCGGTGACCGAGTGGTCACCCTGGCCTCGCTGACGCTGACCCCGCTGCGACTGGACTCGATTGTTCGGGTCACGCTGGAATCAGCTCAGGTGGAGGTCACCGGCACCGCTTACGTGTGTGCCAGTGCGCCGTGGGGGCTGCTGCCCGACGATATGGATATCAACACTGCCGTCGAAATCTACGACGTCTACGGCGCCGCTTCGCATACCGCGCGACTTTCCCCGAAGTCCGGTGTCGTCTACGTGCTGGGCTGTGGTCACGCCGGCAAGCTGGCGATGGCGGCGGCGCGCGACACCATGGACGGCGATTCGACGGTGGTGGCCATCGACGTCGATGAGCGCGCTGTCGGCCGGGTGCGCGATGCAGGGCTCTGCGATATCGGTATCGTCACCGATCTGCAGAACCCGGTGACCGCCCTGGCCGCGCTGCGAGATGCCGGCGCACCACCGGCTGACCTCACCGTCGTGGTGGTCAATGCCGCACGATGCGAACCGTTCTCAATTCTTGCCACTAGGGAACGCGGGACGGTCTTGTTCTTCTCGATGGCGACGAATTTCAGCACCGCCGCACTCACCGCCGATGGGATGGGACACGATGTCACCATGCTGATCGGCAGCGGATACACACCCGACACCGGGAAATACGCGCTCGATCTGGTGCGGCGCACACCGGCGCTGCGCGCCGCAATGGGTGTTGCAAACCTGGGTGGCACACCGTGACCGGCCGGGATTACAAGGAGATGCTGCAATGAGCTGGAACTCAAAGCCCGTCGTCATCACGGCGGCGATCACCGGCGCCGACGTCACACGTGACGATAACCCCAATGTCCCCTACACGCCGACCGAGATCGCCGAATCAAGCCTGCGGTCGGTGGAGGCCGGAGCCGCGATCGTGGCGCTGCACGTACGTGAGGACGATGGCACGCCCAGTGGCCGGCCCGAACTGTTCGTCGCGGTCATTGACCAGATCAGAGCGGGTTCACCCCGGGCGGTGACCAATGTGTCCACTGGCGGATCTAACACGATGAGTATCGAGGACCGGATGGGCGGCCTGCGGGCCAGGCCCGACATGTGTGGCGTGGAGACCGGATCGATGAACTTCGGCGACGAAACGTTCATCACGCCGCCGCCGGCCGCCCGAGAGATCATCGCCCGCGCGCACTCCCAGGGAATTGGGTTGGAGGTGGAGGCGTTCGATGTCGGGCATGTGGTCAGTGCCGTCCGGCTTTACGACGAGGGCATCCTGCCCGGCCCACTGCGGGTGAATCTGGTCTTCGGTGTGCCGGGCGGAATCGACGCGTCACCGGAGGCCCTCGATGCCATGCTCCGCCCGCTGCCGTCCGACGCGTTCTGGACGGTGACGTGTGTCGGGCGTCCGCACGACCGGGTTCTAGCGCTCGGCCTACTCCGCGGCGCCGATGGTGTGCGGACCGGACTTGAGGATGTCGCCTACATCTCCAAGGGTGTTCATGCTCCGTCGAACGATGCGTTAGTGGCCAAACTTGTCGGACTGTCGAAGACTTTGGGCCGCGAGGTCGCCACCATCGAACAATCCCGGGACCTGCTGGGGCTCAGCTAGCGAAATGCGCACCGATTCCGTCAAGGGTTGCTCCCACCAGGTGCCCCAGGGTCGGTAGGTGATATCCACCCTCCTGCACCACCACGGTCGGAAGTTTCAGTGCCCCAAGGACATCGCCGGCTCGGTGATAGCCCTGCAGGGTTACCTGCAGCGGGCTCTCGGGATCGTCGACCGCGGCGTCCACACCGAGCGCGATCACCAACGCGCTGGCACCGAAGTCAGCGGCAGCGTCGGCGGCCCGTTGGACGGCGGAGAGCCACACCTCGTCACCGGACCCGGGTTCCAGTGGCAGGTTGAGATTCCTATCGAGGCCACCGCCGCGGCCGGTCTCGTCGGCGAAGCCGACGTGGTGCGGGAACCAGCCGGTACCGGGGTCGACGTGCACTGAGGTGGTGAACACGTCGGGTCGCTCATAGAAGATCGCCTGGGTGCCGTTGCCGTGATGGGCATCAATATCGATGATGGCGACATTCGCGAAATCGTTCTCGCACAATGCCTGTGCGGCGATAGCGGCATTGTTGAGGTAGCACGATCCGCCGTACGCCGATCTCGTCGCGTGGTGACCCGGAGGTCGCGTCAACGCGTAGGCGCCGGGCGCGCCATTGACAACAAGATCCACGGCGGTACGGGTCGCATGGGTAGCGGCACGGATCGCTCGCCAGCTTCCCGGTCCGATGAGCGTCATCGTGTCGTAGCAGTACACCCCGACCTCGGCAGGCAGTGCCGTCGGCATCCGGGGCGGAAGCCCCTGACGGAGTTCGGCACTGGGGAACAGATACGGCACCACCCGTTGTGCGCCGAGATCGGGGTAACCACCCGCAACCCAGCGGTCCCACACCGTGGCAAGGTAATTGAGCAACTCAGCCGAGTGCACCGCCGTCAGCCAGGCGTCGTCGTATTCGCGTGCGGGCATCATCGGGTGCCCGAGTTCGCGCAGCGCGGCTTCGATGATCGTGACGCGATCGGCGACTTCGGCGGGCGCCGTCGTCATACCGATCCAGATCTCCGCGCCCGGATCGTGGTCGCGGCAGCGTGGGTCGCCGACCACCGGAATCCGCCCCGCCACCCGGGCAGCATGGCACGATGCGGCCATGGGCGGAAGAGTGCGACTGGCGGATTGGTCGGTCGTCATCGGCACCCTCCCCCGGGGACCCACCAACTCGGTGCTGGATGTGCCGGGCGTCGGACTCGGGCATGCCACGGTGATCTCCGACGATGTCGACCCACCGACTGGCGCCGGCATCGCACGCACCGGCGTCACTGTTCTCGACCCGGGCGCAAGTGTTTGGACGGCCCCGGTGCCGGCCGGTGTGGCGGTACTCAACGGCGCCGGCGAACTGACCGGGCGGTCTCAGATCCAGGAATGGGGCCTCATCGAGAGTCCGGTGTTCCTGACATCGACGATGCAGGTGGGCCGGGTCTATGACGCGGCATGCCGGCTACTCATCGCCGAAGAGCCGGACATCGGAGTCGACGACTGGGTCATTCCGATCGTCGGCGAATGCGATGACTCCTGGCTCAACGATGCCCGTCGCATGCACGTGCAGTACGACCATGTCGCCGAGGCACTGGCGGCCGCGCGACGCTCTGTCGGCAGTACCGAGGTTGGCCTGGGCGCAATCGGCGCGGGCACGGGAATGTGTTGCTACGGGTGGAAGGGCGGCATCGGGTCGGCATCACGGTTGCTACCGGATGGCCATGTCCTCGGGGTGCTGGTGCTAGCCAACTTCGGCTCCTGGGAACGACTGACGATCGCCGGTGTGCCGGTGGGTCGCGTCCTTGGTCCGCCGGCGCATCTGGGACCGAAGTCAGCCGGCTCGTGCATCGGCGTGGTGATCACCGATGCGCCCATCGACGCCGCGGGTTGCACACGCCTGGCGACTCGGATGGGACTCGGACTTGCCCGGACCGGATCCACCGCCCATCACGGTTCCGGTGAGATATTCCTCGGCCTGGCAACAGGATTGCGCGCGGAGCGATCAACGGCAGGCACCACTCGTACCGTGTTGTCCGGGACCCGACTGGACCCCTACTTCGAGGCCACTGTCGACGCGACCGAGGAGGCAGTCATTGACGCACTATTCGCCGCGACGACGACTTCCGGCGTCGGCGGCCGAACGATCGATGCCCTTCCACTCGACCGGGTGCGTCCGATACTGGTGACACCATGACCGGCATCCGCCGCGACGAGTGGATCCCGATGTCGGACGGTGTGCGTCTTGCGGTCACGCTGTACCTGCCCGATTGTGGCCCGCAACCGTGCATCCTGGAGGCATTGCCGTACCGCAAAGATGATCTGACGGCTTCCTATCGCCCCGAGTACACCCGGTTGCGCGACGAGTTCGACTACGCCCTGGTGCGATTGGATGTGCGCGGCACCGGGAGCAGCGGTGGGCGTGCGATCGACGAATATCAGTTACAGGAGCAACCCGATCTGGCCGAGGTGATCGCCTGGATCGCCGCACAGCAGTGGTGCGACGGCAACGTCGGGATGTACGGCACGTCCTACAGCGGCTTCAACTCGCTCCAGATGGCGGCCGAGCGCGCACCCGGGTTGCAGGCCGTCATCGCGATCTACGCCTCGGATGACCGTTTCACCGATGACGTCCATCTGTGCGGTGGTTCGCGGCGCTGGTTGGACCTGGTGGACTACTGCCACTACGTCACGCCGATGAATGCGCTGCCACCGGTACCTGCGGTATGGGGCGACGGGTGGCGTGATGAGTGGGCGGCGCGGATCGCCGAGCACGAGCCGTGGCTGTTCGGGTGGCTGGAGCACACCCGCCGCGACGACTACTGGCAGCACGGATCGATTCGTCCCGCCTACGACGACATCGAGTGTCCGGTGCTCCTCGTCGCCGGCTGGGCGGACGGCTACCGGAACAATTCGTTTCGCACAGTGGCTGCACTGCGTGCGGCGGGTCGGCATGCCGAACTGCTGGCCGGGCCGTGGCCGCATGCCGCGACCTCATCGTGTCTTCCCGGACCCCGCATCGACCTGGTTCCGGAGATGGTCGCGTGGTGGGACCGCTGGCTTCGTGGTCGCAGTCCTGCCACCGAGCCCCCGACGGCGCGCTGGTACGCGCGCGCCTCGCACCGTCCGGCCGTCGACCTCGACCACGTACCGGGTGTGTGGCGGGCCGACGAGTGGCCGACCCCGCGTTCAGCCGAGCGGACCTGGCCGCTGTCGTCGAAGCCGCGCTACGACGTGGTCGCCGATATCGGGCTCACCGCGTGGCTGTCGTGCAGCGGACACCTGCCCTGGGGCCAGCCCGACGATCAGCGCACCGACGATGTCCGGGCGCTGACGTGGGACTGGCCGCTGGCCGATGGGCTGGAGATCGCCGGCTATCCGCATGCGCGACTGCGGATTTCCGTTTCCGAGCCGATCGCCAGCGTCGCACTGCGACTGTGCGACGTGGCACCCGATGGCACCTCCACGCTGGTGTCCCGTGGCTTCCTGAACCTGACCCGCCGCGGCGGTATGGCGACAGCTACACCACTGGTGCCCGGCGAGGTTTACAACGTCGACGTCGGTATCGAGGCAACTGCCTGGCAGTGGGCGCCGGGACACGTGCTGCGGCTCGCATTGGCCGGTGCAGACTGGCCCAACGTCATCGCACCGCCGGCGCCGGTGTCGCTAACCATCCATGGCGGCGAATTGGTGCTGCCTACCTACGACGCGACGACAAGTCCCTATCCGGCACCGGTTTTCACACCCGGTGACGAGAAAGCCACCGAGGACCCGGCCACGATCACCTGGCGGACCTGGCGCGACGTTCTCGCCCGTGTCACCGGTGCCATGATTGATCACGGCGGCGACCCCTACGACACCCCGTTCGGTCGCATGGGCGAGCACTACTTCGGCGAGGTCAGCGTTCAGACCGACACGTTCGCGCAATCGGCGCGATCCGACGTCACATTCGCCGTGCATTTCGATGATGACGGATCGGGTGCACCCGTCGACTGTGTCGTCGCATCACGATTGCACATCGAGGCCGACGAGACCGATCTCGACGTCACGATCACGATGACCTGTGCCGAGACCGGCTCGTCGGGAGAGCGTGTCGTCGGCGAGCGATCTTGGCAGCGACGGTTCGCCCGCGACCTGGCCTGAATTCAGCGCTTGCGCGCCTGCAGGGTGTACGTCAACGGCACGCGCTCAGGTCGGTTGTTCAGGTGCCACTCCCCCTGCGCATCACAGATCATGGTGCCGGGCAGCGCATCCCACGGAACGCTGCGATGCTCGTCTAACGCGGTGAGCTCCATACCGGTATCGAGCAGCGCGGTGATGATCTCTCCCAGCCCATGGTTCCAGGTGTGAGTCGTGTTATGCGTAAAGACGGTATCGGTCTCGACGTAGGTGCCAGCATCCTCGAAGACATCCGGTTCGGGCGTCTCAAAGTACGGGTGGTCGACAACAAGCAGTTGGTCGCCGCGTTCTTCATCCAGACTCCACAGCATGGGATGGCCCTCCCTGATGAACAGTCGGCCGCCGGGCCGCAGCAGACCGCACACGGTCTGCGCCCAACGGCGGATGTCCGGCAGCCAGCACAGCGCACCGATGCCGGTGTAGACCATGTCGAAGCTGCTCGCGCCGAGGACCGAAACCGCGTCGTCAGCGTCGGCCTGGACGAAATCCACATCCGCCCCGGCCAGGTCCGCGATCCGTCGCGCCTCGGTCAGAGCGGCGGGTGAGAAGTCGAGTCCGGTCATGTGCGCGCCGAGTCGGGCCAGCGAGATTGTGTCGGTACCGATGTGGCATTGCAGATGGACACCGCGCAGCCCGGAGATGTCGCCGAGTCGCGGAACGTCGAACTGTACGACGTAACTCAGGAAGGCCGGATCCTGGAAAAATCGCTCGACGTGGTAGTCCGGCGAGGCAGCGTGCGCGGGTGCGCGCTCATCCCAGTTGAGCCGGTTTACCTCCGCAGAATCCACAAACCCATCGTGGCATAAACCGCTGGTCGAATCAGACCACTGGGCGATTCAGACCATCCAGTTGGCGACGTAGGAAGGATCGGTCAGCGCCGCCCGGTCGAGCCGGAAGGCCGACAGGTCATAGCTGCTGGCGCCGTCAATCGCCATATCGGTGAGCAGCCGTCCGAACAGCGCAGCGAACTTGAACCCGTGCCCCGCCCCCAGCCCGACGGTGACGCTCGGATGTTCGGGCAGTCGATCAATGACGAAGTCGCGATCGGGCGTCAACGTGTACAGGCAACGCTTCGACCGAATCGGATCACCTGAACCGGGGAACACACCGCGCATGAATGTCGAAAGCCGTTCCAGCATAGCTTCATCCAGGGCGCCGCTTCGGGCGTCCGCCGTCACGGTGGGGCCGCCGCAGTCCTGCGCGGCTTTGATGGTCGCCTCACCGTAGGTGGGGAATCCGTAGTAGGACGGCTCGTCCATCCAGATCCACACTGGGAACACCTCGGGACTGAACTTCGAGGGTTGCGGCGGCGCGAAGTAGGTGAGTTGCTCCTCGGTCACGGTCAGCGGCAGGTCCACACCGAGTGGTGCCAGCAGACCGGCCGTCCATGCGTCGGCGGTAACGACGACCCGCCCCACGCTCACCACACCGTCGGCGGTGACCAGTTCGACACTGTCGGGGCCGGGCACGATCGCCTCGACGCGGGTGTTGTCCTGGATAGTCGCGCCGAGTTCTCGCGCACGGCGCGTCATCGCGGCGGTGCCTGCGGCAGCGGGCACGATGCCGGTGCGCGCCTGATGGATGGCGGTCGTTCCGTCCGGGAGCACGATCGCCGGCCAGCGATCGCGCACCGTGTCGGGATCCAGAACGTCATAGGTGATGCGGTGGAAATCCATCGACGAGAGGTAGTCATCCATCGGAATGTGCGCATCCGGCGGGTACAGGTCGAGTCCACCGGTCATCGTCACGAACTGCTCGCCGGTTTCATTCTCCAGGCGAGCCCACTCGTCGTAGGCACCGAAGGTCAGGGCCACGTACTCCGGAGTGTGGTAGCTGTGCCGGATGATCCGCGAGGTGTCGTGCGAAGCGCCACGCTCGTGACCGAGTCCGAAGGCCTCGATGCCGAGAACACTCAAGCCACGACTGGCGGCGTGCCAGGCGGTGGAACTTCCCAGTCCGCCGAGTCCGATGACGGCCAGGTCGTAGGTGGCCCTGTCATAAGCCTTACCCACCGTAGTCACCTCCCTGCCGCTCAAGCCGGGGCAGCAGCCAGCGCCGGATATCGAGGGCTGCGTCCTCCATCGGCGCGAACCAGCCCTGAGAGTAGTACCGCGAGGTCATTCCACGTTGCACCGATTCGCAGATCGCCCAGTCTTGACGGTTGACCAGATCCCAGAGCTCGGCGGCGTCACTCGGGTCAAATCCCGGCTTCGTGATTTCGTCAGCGGCGAAGAGCAGCTCGCAGGTGACCTCGGTGCGATCAACCGCGGTGGGTCGCAGGATAAACGCGGCTACATGTTCGGCGGCAAGTGACAGCAGTAGGTTCGGATAGACCAGTTCGCCTTTGTGTCTTACCCGTTCGGCGTCATCGAGATCTGGGAACGGGGCGCGGTCACTGGTACCGGACAGTGTGAACGTCCAGGCGCCGTCGCGATGCGGGACGCCGTCCTCCCACTCGAGGCCGGCGCCACCACCGGCGAACGCGGGCACCAGTCGGGACAGTTCCGGGTGCACCGGGCCGCAGTGGTAGCACTCGTTGTAGTTCTCAGCGAGCACCTTCCAGTTCGCCGCGACCGAATACCCCAGGCGTTTGCCCACCACCAGTGTGTCCAGTGGGTAACGCCGGACCCGGTCCGGCACCGGCGACAATGCGTCGACGACCGCCGGTGCCGCCAGATCGTCGGTGAGCCAGAGGAATCCACCCCAGGCCCCGGCGCGCAGTGCGTTCAGCCGGAAGGCCGAATTGTCGACGTCAACATCGTCGGTATGCGGCGCATGCAACAGATGGCCGTCGAGTCCATAGGTCCACGAGTGATACGGGCAGCGCAGTGATTTGGCGTCACAGGCGGCGGGAGACTCAGCCGACTCGACCGGCACCAGTTGGGAACCTCGGTGCCGACACACATTGGCGAACGCGTGCAGCGATCCGGCGTCGTCGGCGGTGATGATGATCGACTCGTTGAAAAAATCGACGACCGCGCGGCGCTGCGGGAGCACCCGGCCGGATTTCGCAAGGCCGAGTTCGTCAAGTCGGCCGATGCAGGTCCACTCGCGGCGCAGCATCTCGGACTCGCGCTCGAAGGACACCGCATCGACGTAATGGTGCCGATCCAGGGCAGGTTGCAGTGCCCGCCCGGATACACCCGACACCACACCACCTCCTGTGTTTCAGCACACTCAGTATCGCGCAGCCCGACGCTATCGGTGTGCATTGGCCTCGACAAGATGGCAGGCAGCGGTGTGGCCGGCTCCGAGCCCATCGATCGCGATCATGGGCAACTCGACGGTCCGGCATTGCTGATCGACACCGGCGGCGGCCGCCGTCCCGTCGGCGAGTGCGGGACACCGGGTGTGGAACCGGCAACCGGCGGGGATCCGGGTGGGGTCGGGCGTCTCACCGGTCAGCACGATCGGCTCGAGGCGCGCCACCTCCGGCACCACCGAGAGCAGCGCCCCGGTATAGGGATGTTGCGGCGCGGCCAGGATCTCCTCGGTGGGTCCGATCTCGATGATGCGGCCGAGGTACATCACCGCCACCCGGTCGGCGATATTCCACGCCAGCCCGAGGTCGTGGGTGACAACGAGCAATGTCAACCCGAGTTCGTCGCGCAACCGCAGCAGCAGTGCCAGGATCTCCCCTCGCACCGACGCATCGAGGCTGGACACCGGCTCGTCAGCGACAATGATCTCCGGTTCGAGCACCAGCGCACCGGCGATCACCACCCGCTGGCGCTGTCCACCGGAAAGCTCATGCGGATATTTCAGATAGAACCTCTCGGGAGGGCGCAGCCCCGCCCGCGAAAGTGCATCAGCTACCTTGGCCTCCTCACCCTCGTGCAGACCATGCACCCGCAAGCCCTCGGCGACGGCTTCGTACACCGTGTGTCTCGGGTTCAGAGCCCCGGATGGGTCCTGCAGGATCAACTGCGCTCGCCGTCGGTAGGCCTTCAAGTCACGGGCCCGGTAGGAGAGCTTCTCTCCACCGACATATACCGCGCCCGCCGCAGGCTTCTGCAGGCCCAGGATCGTTCGGGCCAGTGTGGTTTTGCCACAACCGCTTTCGCCAACGAGTGCGAGAATCTCACCCCGGTTGACCGCCAGGTTGACGCCGTCAACGGCACGTGCGATGTCACCGCTGCGGGTACGGAACTCGACTTCCAGTGCACGCGCCTCAAGCGCCGGCGTATCGGCACCGTAGGTGGCCGTCACACCAACACCTCACCGGCACGGTGGCAGGCGGCTCCGCGGTCGCCGTGTCTGGTCAGCAGCGGCTCGACCGTCGAGCACGCATCGACGGCGATCGGGCAACGCGGATGCAGCGGACATCCCGGCGGAAGGTCACCGGGGAACGGCGGGTCACCGGGCAAACCAGCGGGGGCATACCGGAACGCTGGATCGCCAATCCGGGGAAATGCGCCGGCCAGCGCCTTCGCATACGGATGCAGTGGCGTGGCGAACACATCGGTCGCGGCGCCTTCCTCAACGATCCGGCCGGCATACATCACCGCGACCCGATCGCAGGCACCGGCTAGAACGGACAGATCATGACTGATCAACACCACGCCCAGGCCGAACTGCCTGACCAACGACGACAGCAGGTCCAGAACCTGCGCCTGGACCATCACGTCGAGGGCGGTCGTGGGTTCGTCGGCGATCAACAGGCTGGGCCGGCAGGCCAGGGCCATGGCAATCATGACCCGTTGCTTCTGCCCGCCGGAAAGCTGGTGCGGGTAATCGCCGGCCCGATTGGCCGGCAGGCCAACCTGCTCCAGCAGTTCACCCACGCGCACTCGTGCGGCGTGGCCACCGACGTCCTCATGCAGCAGGATCGGCTCGGCGAGTTGCGTCTCAATCCGCTGCACCGGGTTTAGCGCGTGCTGCGCACCCTGGAAGACCACCGCGGCCTTCGCCCAGCGGGCGGCGCGCAACTGACCGAACGACATGGCCATCACATCTTCTCCGTCGAGCCGGATGTGACCGGTCACCTGTGCGTTCTTCGGTAGCAACCGCAGCACCGAATCCGCCAAAGTCGTTTTGCCACAGCCGGATTCACCAGCGATGCCGAGGGTCTGCCCCAGCGGAAGGCTCAGCGACACGTTACGCACTGCCGGGACCGGACCCTGCGCGGACTGGTAGGTGATGCTGACATCGTCGAACTCCAGCAGCGTCATTGCGGGCCCTCACGCGGATCAAGGATGTCCTCGAGTGCTCGCCCGACGAGGTTGAAGGCCAGTACGACGAGGACGACGCAGGCACCCGGTGCTGCCAAATACCACCACGCGCCAGCCGAGATCGCCCCGGTGGAGAACGCATCGTCGAGGATGGTCCCCCAGGACACCGCCGTCGGATCGCCCAGGCCCAGAAAGGACAGCGTTGTTTCCGACAGGATGGAGATCGACACCGCCAGTGTGGTGTTCGCCAGCACGAGTGGCATGACATTGGGCAGCACGTGACGCGTCATCTGATGCAGGTCGCCCGCACCCAGTGCCTTGGCACGTTCGAGGTAGGGCCGGCCCTCCACTGACAGTGTTTGAGCGCGGATCAGTCGGGCGGTGGCCGGCCACGAGGTCACCCCGATCACGATGATGATGTTGAGCAGGCTCTTGCCGAGCACGGTGGCCAGCACGATGGCGAGCGGCAGAAAAGGGATGACCAGGAACCAGTCGATCAGGCGATCGAGTACTCCACCGATCAGACCACGGAAGTGGCCAGACGCGATGCCGACAGCGGTGCCGATGAACATCGACAAGACGGTGGCGCACAAACCCACCAGCAGCGAGATGCGGGCACCCCATACGACGAGGGCCAGGACATTGCGGCCGGCGTCGTCGGTGCCGAGCCAGTACCGGGCCGTCGGTGATTCGTAGACCCCGCCGGTCGCCTTGGTGACATCCAGTTGGGACGCGTCGAACAGCAGTGGCGCGGCGAGTGCGAGGGCGGCGAACGTGACGAAGATCGCCAAACCCACCATCCCGGTGGGTGACCGCCGGAACTGCTCCCCCAGTTGTTTCCAAGATCGGCGCCGGCGCGCCCACACGATCGACCGAGTCGAGACCGATGTCATGTCCGCACCCGCGGATCAAGCCGGGCATACAACAGGTCGGCGACGAGGTTCGCGACGATCACGGCCGCCGAGAACAACAGGAACAGCGTCTGCAGCAGCGGTATGTCCGGCCCGCGCAGGGCCAGCACGGTCAGCGAACCAAGCCCGGCGACCGAGAAGACATACTCGATGGTGATGGCTCCGCCGACGACGAAGCCGAGGTTCAGGAAGATCAGTGTCGTCGTCGGAAGCAACGCGTTGGGCACCGCATGACGGCGCCGGACGTCGGCCTCCCGCAGGCCCTTGGCCCGCGCGGTCCGAAGATAGTCCGCGCCCATCTCGTCGATCAGTGAGGCACGCATGACGAGGGAATACTCGGCGAGGTAGATGACGGTGAGGGTGAAGACCGGCAGGGCGAGATGCCATGCGACATCGGCCATCCCGGCAAGGGTGCCGATGTCGACGCCCGGGGTGGACAGTCCGCCGACCGGAAAGATCCCGGGGATGCCGAACACACCGACCGAGAAGACGATCAGCAGGATCATCCCGAACCAGAACTCCGGCATGGAATAGAGAACCAGGGTGACGGTGGTGGCAATCTTGTCGAAACGCTGACCGCGCTTCCAGGCGCTGCGAATACCGAGCCAGACACCGAAGACCGTGGCCAGTACCGTTGCCGTGCCGACGAGCAGCAGGGTCGGCCAGATCCGCGGGCCGATGACATCCCACACCGGGGCGCTGAATCGCTGCGACGGCAACTCGGGCACGAAGGGGTTCTTGATATAGGCGAAGAACTGCTCGCCGATCGGGGCGTTGAACCTGGCCTGCAACTGCCGTTTGATCTCGGGATCCACATCACGCCCGCGCGTGTAGAGCGAGATGGGATCGCCGGGCAGCAGTCGAAACAAAAAGAAGTTGAAGAGGATCACGAAGATAAAAGTCCCAACCGCCGACAGCAGCCGAGACAACCCGTACCGAACGCCCGGTGCCAGGACTCCCCTGCGGCCGGGCACCGACGAGCGAGATGCGGTGTCCGGTCCGCTGATCAGTGACATACCGGTATCACTCGCGGTCGTCGGCTCCCACGGTGCGACGCCGTCGCAGCACCAGCAGCGCCAGACCGCCGAGTACCGCCACGGCAGCCACGATTCCGCCGATCACCGCCGGCGACAATCCGCCACCGGCCTGTCCTGAGTCGGCGGCCTGTACGGGCTTGAGGTTCTCGTAGGTCCAGGTTCCATACTGGAAGAGATACGACCCGTCCGGTGCGGGCTGCGGTATGAAGCCCTCGAACCTGTCGCTGCGATAGGCGACCAGGTTGTCGTAGTAGTAGGTGATGGCGTAGGGCCAGTCGTCGTAGAGGATCTGCTGCATCTGCTTGACGATCTCGATGCGCTTGGCGGGATCGGTCTCGGTGCTTTGTGCGGTGAAGAGGGCGTCGTACTCCGGATTGCAGTAGAACGAGTCGGACAGGTTGGCCACGATGCTGCCGCCGTCTTCGTAGGACCTCTTGTCACAGGTGAAGGTGGACAGTTGGTAACCGGGGTCCGGTTCGACGACCCAGCCCCACTCGAACATGTCGTACTCGCCCTGGCCGATCTTCTCGGTCAGGGCGTCCTCGGCGATCAGCGTCACAGTTGTCTCAACTCCGATATCGGCGAGGTAATTCTTGATGAACTCGACGGCTTTCTTCGACGCTGCCTTATCCGATCGGCCGAACAGTCGGAACTTCAGTGGCGCACCGGTCGCATCCTGGCGAACGCCGTTCGGGCCCAACGGGTATCCGGCGGCATCCAGCAGTGATCGGGCCTTGTCCGGGTCGTAGCTGACCTCATTGGGTGGCGAGAGGTGCCAATCGGCGTACATCGGTGGAATCAGCGTCGAACCGACGCTGCCGTGTCCACCCAGCACCTTCTCGACGAGGGCTTTGCGATCGATCGACCAGCCGATGGCCTCGCGCAGGCGCTTGTCCTTCAGCAGGGGATTGCCGTCCCCGATCGGCTTGTTATCTATGGTTGCGGCACCGGTGTTGAAGGCCAACTCGTTGAATCCCGAGTAGACCGCCGACAGGCGTTTGATGTTCGGCACATCAGCCAGTGAATCGAAGACATTCGACTCCAGGCTGTCGGCGTAGTCGATCTCACCCTTGCGTAGCGCCTGACCGAGCGCATCGGGGTTGGCGTAGAACTTGAAGACGACCTCGTCGACGGCGGGCTTGCCGCGATAGAAGTTGGGGTTGGCGACCATCCGGGTGAACTGCCCGACTTGACGCTCCGCGGTCAGATACGGACCGGCGCCGACAACGGGCTTGCCGTCGGTGGGCTCGTCTTTGAAACTCTGGATGGCAGTCTCGTCGATCTTTGAGTAGACGTGCTCGGGCAGAATGTAGACCGCGAGTTTCTCCATGATCGGTGAAGGCTTGTCGACCCGAAGGATCAGCGTGGTGTCATCCGGTGCCTCGGCCTTGGTGATGTTGCCGACGTAGTTGCCGTAATTGACCTTCTCGAACGTGCCATTGATGATCCGGTTGAACGTGTACGCGGCATCTTTGGCCGTCAACGGGACGTCATCGCTCCATTTCAGCCCGGGCCTGATCTTGTAGGTCCAGAACGTCTTGTCCGGGGACTCCGTCCATGACTCGGCCAAGCCGGGCTGGATGCTGAAATCCTTGGCCCCGTACTCGGTCAGGGTCGGATAGACCATCTGGAAGATCTCGTAGGCGGCGGCGGTGACGCCGACGAACGGGTTCAGAGAGTCGACGTCCTGGGTCACTCCCACGGTGAACACCGACTTGGCCGGTTCCGCTCCGGCGGGTACCCCGGCGGGCAATAGCAGCCCGAGAACAAACAGGATCACGGCGACCAGGCGTGCGGGTCGATATGCCATCACGGCCCCTTTCGGTGGCGGGTACGGCTATTCACTTGACTGACGGATCACCCCACCATGGCAGCATTATCGGACCCAGGCCGGCGTTCTGGCCTAATCCGCCGAGTTGAGTGGGATAGCGCAGGTCCGTCGCAGTATCGTTTAACCCTGGCTCGCCTTCGAGTCCCTGCGGAGGTTGCGTGGCACCCGATATCGGCTCCTTTCCCGAGCCGCCCGCGGCGCGTATCGGACAGGACCCGCGCGAACCGTACAGCTGGATCGCCGAGCCGACTGGGGAGTTGATCGGACTTCTCGATGCCGAGCGCGCCTATTACGAAGCCCGCACCGCACCACTGGGCAAACTGCGCGCGGTGCTGGCTGCTGAGATGACCGCGCGGGTGCCGGACCGCTCCGAGTCGGCACCGTGGCAGGCCGGAGCCTTTACCTACCGAAACGTGCACGAGGTCGGCGCCGAGTTCCCCGCCCTGGTTCGGCGCGTCGGGGTCGGCCCAGACGGAGATGGCCCAGACGAGACGGTGATCGACCTGCAAGCGATCGCCGAGGCCCATCCCGGGGCCGAGTTCCACCCCGGCGAGCTCCACGCGAGTCCGGACGGGACAGTGCTGGCCTGGTCGTACGACGTGGTCGGCGACGAACGATATCGCCTGAGGTTCCGGGATCTGCGCACCGGAACCGACCTGTCGGAAGTGATCGAGGCGACCATCCCCACGGGCGGCTGGAGCGCCGACGGGACAACGTATCTGTACCTGCGCACCGACTCCGTCAATCGACCACACCAGGTATGGGCGCACCTACTGGGCACCGACCCCGCGGCGGACAGACTGGTATTCACCGAGCCCGACGAGCGGTTCGATGTCCGCATCGACGTCACCCGCTCGGGGGCGTGGTTCGTGATCACCGCGTGGTCGCGTAACACCTCCGAGGTCCATCTGCTGTCGACCGCGAACCCCACCGCCCCACCCATACTGGTCCGGCCGCGCGAACATCTCGTCGAGTACAGCGTGGAACACGCGCCCGGACCCAGCGATCGATTCCTCATCGTCACCAACCTCAATGCCGAATCATTCCGGATCGCCACCGCACCGGTCGACGCACCGGGCGACTGGAGCGACTACGTGTCCGAGGATCCGGCGACGCGCATCAACCGCGCGGATGCCTTCGGTTCGGCGGTCGTCGTCTCGGCCAGACGCGATGGGGTCGGCATGGTGACAGTTCGGCCGTACAACGCTGAGGCTTATGACATTTGGCCGGACGTTCCCGGCGGCCTGGTGACATTGGGTCGCAACGAGGTATTCGATGCCGACTTCGTAACTGTGATCCAGCAATCGTTCATCAAGCCCACCCGACACGAAGACGTCGATATCGCGTCAGGTTCACGCAGTCTGCGCCACATAGAGCAGATCGTCGGGCTGGACTCGGATGCGTACACCCAGGAACGGCATCTGGCCCCAGCGCCAGACGGAACGAAGGTGCCCGTTGTCGTCGTGCGGCGGCACGGTGTCGAACTCGACGGTGCCGCACCACTGTTCCTCTACGGCTACGGCTCCTACGAAGTGTGCACCGACCCCGACTTCGGCTACGACTGGTGGCGTTCACTGCCCTCGCTGCTGGACCGTGGCGTGGTGTGCGCATTCGGCCAGCCCCGCGGTGGTGGCGAGATGGGCCGACACTGGTGGCTGGACGGACATCTACGGACCAAGCCCAATACTTTCGATGATCAGGCTGCTGTCGCCGACTTCCTGGCCGAAGGTCTCATTGACGGCGCCAGGATCGTGACTCGCGGATTGTCCGCGGGTGGCTTACTGCAGGGCGCGCTGTACTCCCGGCGGCCCGAACGTTTCGCCGGAGTTGTCGCCGAAGTGCCCTTCGTCGACGTGGTTACGTCGATGCTGAATCCATCACTGCCGCTGACCATTCCGGAATGGGAGGAATGGGGTAACCCCGCCGACCCTGATGACTACGCCGTGTTGATGTCGTATTCGCCGGTCGACAATCCGCCTGCCGTCCAGTCGCGGCCGCCGCTGCTCGTCACCGGTGCCGTGCACGACACCAGGGTTCTGGTCCGGGAGCCGGCGAAGTGGGTCGCGACACTTCGAGCCGGCGATCCGGACCGCGGCATCGGCGTGGATCTCAGATCGCCGGTATCGCGGCGCACAATTCTCTTTCGCGCGGAGACCGGTTCGGGCGCGCATGCGGGACCGGTCGGGCGCTATTCCCAACTCCACTATGAGGCCGAGATTTACGCCTGGGTACTGACCTGTTTCGGAGGTGACTACACATTCGGCCGACCGCGGCCACCAGGCTGACAGGCGCTACCGTCTGCGCTGACGTGCGATCTCGGCGAGTACGACACCGGCGGCAACGGAGGCATTGAGCGACTCCGTCGGACCGGCCATCGGAATCGACACCACCGCATCGCAGTTCTGGCGCACCAGCCGCGACAGACCTTTGCCCTCCGAACCGACGACCAACACCATCGGCTCGGCGGCGTCGAATTCATCAATCGTGGTGTCACCGTCGGCGTCGAGTCCGACGACCCGAATACCAGCCGCGGACCACTGATTGAGCGTGCGATTGAGGTTGGTGGCCCGGGCAACCGGAACCCGCGCCGCTGCACCCGCACTGGTGCGCCAGGCCACCGCGGTCACCGACGCCGACCTGCGCTGCGGGATCAGGACACCGTGCCCGGCGAAGGCCGCAACTGAACGAATGATGGCGCCGAGATTGCGCGGATCGGAGATGTTGTCCAGCGCAACCAGCAGTGCCGGTTGGACATCGCTGGTGGCTGAGGCCAGCAGATCGTCGGGGTGTGCATACCCGTACGGCGGAACCTGCAGGGCGACGCCCTGGTGTAGGCCGTTGGAACTCATCCGATCGAGATCGTGGCGAGGCACCTCGAGGATTGGGATGCCCCGATCAGCAGCCAGCGTCACCGATTCGGTGAGCCGCTCGTCGGCTTCGGCACCGAGTGCGACGTAGAGCGCACCGGCGGGCGCGTTGGCTCGAAGACACTCCAGCACCGGATTTCGGCCGAGCACCATCTCGGTTTCGTCGGTCGGCTTGTTGTAGGTCTTGCGGGCCTGTTGGGCGGCGCGTTTTGCCGCGGGGTGATGGGGCCGCTGTTTGGCGGGCGGGGTGGCGCCACGACCTTCGAGTCCGCGTCTGCGCACCCCGCCGGAGCCCACTGTCGGGCCCTTCTTGGTGCCCTCCTTTCGGATTGCACCGCGCCGTTTTGAATTGCCCGCCATCGTTATGTGGCCTCTCCGTCAGCCAGCGCCCACCGCGGACCGTCGGCGGTGTCGGTGACGTCGATTCCGGCTGCCTTGAGCCGGTCTCGAATCTCATCTGCGCCTGCCCAGTCACGATCGCGACGAGCGTCATCGCGACGCGTCAACTCTGCGGCGACCAGAACATCGACTGCGGCCAGTGCGGCGGCGGTCTCATCCCGGGTCTCCCATCGTGGATCGAGCGGATCGCAGCCCAAAATCGCTGTCATGGAACGTATTTCGCCGGCCTTGGCCAGTGCGGTGGCGTGATCGCCTGCCTCGAGCGCGCGGTTGCCTTCGGCGCGAGCGGAATGTACTTCGGCCAGCGCTGCCGGAACCGCAAGATCGTCGTCGAGTGCAGCGGCGAACTTCGCCGTCGGGGTCGTCGGCGACACCGCACCCACCCGTGTTCGGACCCGGTGCAGGAATTCCTCGATTCCGGTGTAAGCCTTGGCCGCGTCCTGCAACGCCGTCTCAGAGAACTCAAGCATCGAACGGTAGTGGGCGCTGCCCAGGTAGTAGCGCAGCTCTGCGGGTCTAACCCGTTGCAGCACAGCAGGAACCGCCAGCACATTACCCAGCGACTTACTCATCTTCTCACCGCCCATGGTGACCCAGCCGTTGTGCAGCCAGAAGTTGGCGAAGCCGTCTCCGGCAGCACGCGCCTGCGCAATCTCGTTCTCGTGGTGCGGGAACACCAGATCCAAGCCGCCGCAGTGGATATCGAACTCCGCACCCAGATACTCGTGTGCCATGGCGACGCACTCGGAGTGCCACCCTGGTCGACCGCGGCCCCAGGGCGTCGGCCAGGACGGCTCGCCGGGCTTGGCGCCCTTCCAGACAGTGAAGTCACGCTGATCACGTTTCCCGGTACCGGCACCCTCGCCCTGATGCACATCGTCAATCCGATGGCCGGAGAGCTTTCCATATTCACCCACACTGAGCACGTCGAAATAGACGTCGCCGCCACCGGCGTATGCGTGGCCGGTGTCGATCAGGCGCTCGATGAGTTCGACGATCTGGGTGATATGTCCGGTGGCACGCGGTTCCGCCGACGGCGGGAGCACTCCCAGTGCGTCATAGGCCGATGCGAAGGCCCGCTCGTGGGTAGCCGCCCACTCCCACCACGGTCGGCCGGCCTCGGCTGCCTTGATGAGGATCTTGTCGTCGATATCGGTGACGTTGCGGATGAACGCAACATCGAAGCCTTTGGCAAGTAGCCAGCGTCGCAGCACGTCGAAGGCGACCCCGCTGCGAACGTGCCCGATGTGCGGAAGTCCCTGAACGGTGGCGCCACACAGATAGATCGACGCATGACCGGGCCGCAACGGGACGAAGTCGCGAACGGCACCGGTGTAGGTGTCGTGCAGGCGCAGGCCTGCGGCTCCGGTGGTCACGACGTGGCAGCTTACCGGGAAGCCGAGATGACCAAAGCGGTCGCGATTGCGGCCATGCCCTCGCCACGCCCAGTCAGTCCGAGGCCGTCGGTGGTGGTGGCTGAGACCGACACCGGCGCGCCGAGCAGATCGGTGAGCAGCTGTTGAGCCTCATCCCGGCGCGGTCCGACCCTCGGACGGTTGGCGATCACCTGAACGGCGGCATTGCCGACCGAGAATTCACTCCGAATGAGCAAATCGCGGACGTGGGTGAGCATCTGGGCTCCGGTGACACCGCGCCACTGCGGTTGGTCGACGCCGAACACGCCGCCCAGATCACCGAGGCCCGCTGCTGAGAGCAGCGCATCGCACAACGCGTGAATCGCCACGTCGCCGTCGGAATGCCCGGAGCATCCGTCGGCGCCGTCGAACAGCAGTCCCAGCAGCCAGCACGGACGGCCTATCTCAATGGGGTGCACATCGGTCCCGAGCCCGATCCTCGGCAGCGGCAGGCTCATGAGTTCAACACCGCCTGCGCCAAACGGAGATCCAGCGCGGTGGTGATCTTGAAGGCAAGTGCGTCACCGGCCACCGTGTGCACCGGGACGCCCAGGTTCTCCACCATCGACGCGTCATCGGTGACGGTGAGTCCGCCGGACTGCTGATAGGCCCGGCGTAACAACGCGGCCTCGAACCCCTGTGGCGTCTGTACCGCGCGCAGGCCGGCACGTTCGGGTGTGCCGAGTACGACGCCGTTGGCGTCGACAGCCTTGATCGTGTCCACGACGGGCAGCACCGGGATGACTGCCCGCATTCCGTCCCGCAGTGCGGCCACCACCCGCTGGATCTGGTTTAGCGGGGTAAAGGGCCGAGCGGCGTCGTGCACGAGAATGAACTCGGCATCGCCGACCGCGGCCAGCGCACATCTGACGCTGTCGTCGCGTTCGGCACCACCGGTGACCACGGTTACGAGGCCACCGTTTGTACCGGCACCGAGCATGCCGACGGTCTCCGCGACCCGTTCAGCGGGCGTAGCGATCACGACCCGGTCGATCACACCGGAGGCGAGCAAACCGGCGACGGCGTGCTCCAGCATTGTCTTCGCACCCAGTTCGACGAACGCTTTGGGCACGCCCACCCCGAGTCGCTCTCCGGCGCCGGCGGCTGTGACGATCGCGACCGTGTCGGACACCGATGCCCTCAGGTCAGTCAGGAAGCGGTGGCCAGCGCCTCATCGAGGATCGTCATGGCCTTCGCATCGTCGGTGTTCTCGGCCAGTGCCAACTCGCCAACGAGGATCTGCCGGGCCTTGGCCAGCATTCGCTTCTCGCCGGCCGACAGGCCCCGTTCCTGATCCCGGCGCCATAGGTCGCGAACGACCTCGGCGACCTTGTTCACGTCGCCGGATGCCAGCTTCTCCAGATTGGCCTTGTAGCGGCGTGACCAGTTAGTGGGCTCTTCAGTGTGCGGAGCACGCAGCACCTGGAAGACCTTGTCGAGTCCTTCCCGGCCGACAACGTCACGCACACCGACATACTCCGCGTTGTCCGCAGGTACCCGAACGGTCAGATCACCCTGAGCGACCTTCAAGACGAGGTATTCCCTCTGCTCGCCTTTAATGGTCCGGGTTTCGATCGCCTCGATCAATGCAGCACCGTGGTGTGGGTAGACAACGGTGTCTCCGACCTTGAAATTCATCAGATTCGAGCCCCTTTCACATCCCAATGTTAGCACGGCACCGAAGTGCATGTTGCACAACGGTGCAGGTCAGGGGCACCATCGGCGAATACCGGGGGTTGACAGGGCGAGAAATCCGTGCAAGGCGGCACCCCAGCAACGCCTTTAGGGCTGCGCCAGGGCCCAACAAGACCGCGTCTACCGCCGGGTTGCGCCACCTACTACTGTGCATAGTCGAACCGTGCCCACCCTCATCGTGCCGGACGTACTCCCCAAGCAGGAGGCTGCTGTGAACCGTTCCAAGAACCGCTTCTGCGCCACCGCCGCGGGCCTGGCGGCGGGTGCCATGATCCTCACCGGATGCAGTGCCGGGCAAATCTCCCAGACCGCCAGCCAGGCAGCCGCCGTGAACGGCAACTCTGCCAACGCAAAGAACATCGCACTGCGCAACGTTCACCTGCTGGCGATGCAGAGCAGCGACTACCTGCAACCGGGACGGACGGTCCCACTGCTGTTCGTCGCCGCCAACAACTCGCCCGACGTCAACGACAAACTGCTGGGAATCACCTCCGATGTCGGCGCGGTGGCCATGACCGGTGAATCAGTCATTCCGGCGGGTGCCGCGCTCGTGGTCGCCGCGGCCGGCGGGCAGGCCGAGGCGATGGGTAGCGCGGCGCCGGCGGCAGCGGAAGTCATGCTCGACACGCCAATCACCAACGGTCTCGCCTACAACTTCACCTTCAGCTTCGAACATGCCGGGAAGGTCACCGTCGCGGTGCCCATCTCCGCCGGCGACTGACCCAGGCAATAGCCCGGCGTTCGACCCACGGCCGCGCATCCGCGGAACTGTCACACCCGAGCACTAGCGTCAGCGTCGTGGCTAAAACTCGCGCGCAGTACCGCTGCTCAGAATGCCGCCACATGGCCGCGAAATGGGTGGGTCGCTGTCCTGAGTGCGGCACGTGGGGCACGGTTGACGAGGTCGTGGTTTCCGCAATCCTCGGCGGCACCGGAGGGCGCAGCACGGTTCCGTCTACTCCGGCCGTTCCACTGAGTTCCATCGATCCTGATCGCACCCGGCACTTTCCCACCGGCGTAAGCGAACTCGACCGCGTACTCGGCGGTGGCGTGGTGCCCGGTTCGGTGTGTCTGCTGGCCGGTGATCCGGGCGTCGGCAAGTCGACCCTGCTGCTCGAGGTGGCCCATCGGTGGGCGCAGGCCGGGCGGCGCGCACTGTACGTCTCAGGCGAGGAGTCGGCGGGCCAGATTCGGATGCGCGCCGAGCGCACCGGCAGCACTCATGACGAGGTCTACCTGACTGCGGAGTCTGACCTCCAGACGGTGCTCGGCCACATTGACCAGGTGAGCCCGAGCCTGGTGGTCGTCGACTCGATTCAGACCATGAGCGCAGGAGACACCGACGGAGTGGTCGGCGGCGTAACGCAGGTCAGGGCTGTCACCGCGGCTCTCACCGCAGCTGCTAAGTCAAGCGGCGTCGCAATGGTCCTCGTTGGGCACGTCACCAAGGACGGCGCGATAGCCGGCCCGCGTTCGCTGGAACATCTGGTGGATGTGGTGTTGCACTTCGAGGGTGACCGCAACACGGCACTCCGGATGGTCCGCGGAGTCAAGAACCGGTTCGGGGCGGCTGACGAAGTCGGCTGTTTTCTTCTGCAGGACAATGGAATCCACGGTGTTGCAGACCCGTCGGGGTTGTTCCTGGACCAACGACCCGAGCCGGTACCCGGCACCGCGGTCACAGTGACGCTGGATGGTAAGCGGCCATTGATCGGTGAGATCCAGTCGCTGTTGGCCCGACCGGCCAACCCGGGGGCACCTCGGCGCGCCGCCGTCAGTGGCATCGACCAGGCACGCGTGGCGATGATCGTTGCCGTGCTCGAGAAGCGCGCCATGGTGCCGATCGGCGCGATGGACATCTACCTGTCAACAGTCGGCGGCATGCGACTGACCGACCCGTCCTCTGATCTCGCTGTCGCGATGGCGATGGCTTCTGCATTCACCAGCAGGCCACTGCCCGCCACCACCGTGGTGATCGGCGAAGTCGGCTTGGCCGGGGACCTGCGCAGGGTGACCGGGATGGATCGCCGACTGGCCGAAGCCGCCCGACTCGGCTTCACCACCGCACTGGTACCGGCCGATTGCGGACCCGCCCCGAAGGGACTGCGCACTCTTGAGTCCGCCACCATCGGCGCCGCATTGCGGGCCATGATGTCGCTTACCGAATCGCGACTGCGAGTGGTGCCGCCGCCGTCGATCGAAGAAACCTACGGCGACGGTTGGGTACCCGGCGGGCAATGATCCGTTGAGATGCCGTGTCGGCGTTGGCGATAGCGATCCGGCGCCGATTGTCCGAGCTTATAAACCGCCGAACTTATAAACCGCCGAACTTATAAACTGCCTAGCCGATCAGCCGCCCGGTGCCGGGACAGGCGCGGGCTCGTCGGCCGGAGCAGGCGGCGCTGGCTCACCGACCGGCTGGTCGGGTGCGGCCGGGGCGGGCGGCGGTACGTCGGCAAGAACGAACGGCACCGGGGCCGAGCGCAAATTCCCCAATTGGACGACCAGGTTGTAGGTGCCGACACCGATCGGCTCCCGCGGCAGCGGGCACTGCGGGGCCGATCCCATGGCGGTCCACGTGACTTCGGTGGTGACCTGCTCGCCTGGGTTAAACGTTTTCACCAGGGTCTCGTTTGATGGTGCGCAATCCAGGTTTGACCACAGCCGCGTGTTGTCCAACGTGAAGACGTAGGCGGCCAGCACCGCAGCCCCGACATCGCGCTTGCAGGCGACCAGACCGATATTGGTGACGACCATGGTGAACTTCGGCTGGTCCCCGATGACGTACTGCGGTGAGTTGGTGATGCCCTTCACCGCCAGCGTCGAGTCGGGGCAGTCATCGCCGGCCTGCAGGATCGGCGGAGGCTCGACGGCTGCGGTGGGCGTCGGCGTGGGAGCGGCACTGGACTCGGCCGGGGCGATAACGGGAGTCTTGTCCTCCGGCTGGGGAGTTTGAGTTGTGCTGGTGCTGGCGGTCTTGGCTGAGTCCGAACCCCCGAAGATGGCGAAGGCGATTCCGGCAACCAGTGCGATGGCGAGCGCGACGATACCGAGTGCGAGTCCCCGGCGCCGCCAATAGACCTGCGGCGGCAGTGGGCCCTGCGGTTCGAGATCCAGCACGTTCTTACCGTAAGGGCAGGTCACCATCAGCCGTCCGACCGCGCCCGGCGTGTCGCCTTTGTCGCCGGTGTTTTGGCGTTATTCGCCGATATCGCCGAGTTGTTCGCGGAGCGTCACGCGGCCGTCGGCGAGACGGTAGGTCAACCCGACGATCGCCAGTTCGCCGCGTTCAACCCGGTCGGCTATCGCACTCGACCGCGCCAGCAGTTGGGAGCCGGTCTCGATGACGTGACGGGTTTCAAACTCGTCCACCCGGGTGAGGCCTTCGCGACGGCCCAGCATGATCGACGGGGTAACCCGCTCCACCACGTCCCGGACGAAACCCCCTGGCACCTGACCCTTGTCAAGCGCATCGAGGGTGGCCTGCACCGCACCGCAGCTGTCGTGGCCCAGCACAGCGATCAGCGGAACGTTCAGCACGGTCACCGCGTACTCGATGGAGCCAAGCACCGCCGAGTCGATGACGTGACCGGCGGTTCGCACCACGAACATGTCGCCGAGGCCCTGGTCGAAGATGATCTCGGCAGCCACCCGACTGTCGGCGCAGCCGAACAGCACCACGGTTGGTCGCTGAGCGACCGCGAGACTTGCCCGATGTTCGATGCTCTGGCTGGGATGCTCGGGTCGGCCCTCGACGAACCGCTCGTTACCCTGCTTGAGTGCCATCCACGCCTGTGCAGGACTGGTATTCGACATGGCTCGTATTGTGCACTCTCACCGGTCGGCGGACTCCATGACCATCCCAGCCGAGGATCTCATCGGGTGGTTCGCGCGAGCCGGACGCGAACTTCCGTGGCGCGGGCCGGGCGTGAGTGCCTGGCAGATCCTGGTCAGTGAGTTCATGCTTCAGCAGACTCCGGTCGCGCGGGTGGCGCCCATCTGGGTGGATTGGGTTGCCCGCTGGCCCACGCCGTCGGCGACGGCAGCGGCCGGTTCCGCCGATGTCCTGCGCGCCTGGGGCAAACTCGGCTATCCACGCCGAGCCAAGCGACTGCATGAATGCGCCGTGGTGATCGCTACCGAGCACGCTGACGTTGTGCCCGATGATGTCGACGTACTCCTGGGCCTGCCCGGGGTCGGCGCCTACACCGCTCGAGCGGTCGCCTGCTTCGCGTACCGCAAAAGGGTTCCCGTCGTCGACACCAATGTCCGTCGAGTCGTTGCACGCGCAATCCACGGCCTGGCCGACGCCGGCAACCCGTCGACGGTGCGCGACCACGCGGATGTCGAGGCCCTGCTACCGGAAGGCGCTGCGGCAGCTACGTTTTCGGCCGCTTTGATGGAGTTGGGCGCAGTGGTGTGCACTGCCCGCGCACCCAAATGCGAGATATGTCCGCTCACGGCCTGCGCTTGGCGCGATGCCGGCTATCCGGTGGGCGATGGCCCGGCGCGGCCCGCGCAGCGCTACGCCGGAACCGATCGGCAGGTTCGAGGGAAGTTGCTCGATGTACTTCGGGCGAGTTCGGTGCCGGTGCCGCGAGCACACCTCGATGTGGTGTGGCGCAGCGACACCGCGCAGCGCGACCGCGCCCTCGATTCGCTATTGGTTGATGGGTTGGTGGAGCAGACGGCCGATGGCCGCTTCGCCCTGGCAGGCGAAGGTGACGATGCGCGCCCGTAGGGCGCGAGGAGTGGCCGAGTGAGACAACACCCGAAGGTGACGATGCGCGACCGTAGGGCGCGAGGATGAGGATATGAACACATTCGCAACCATCGGTGCTGCTATCTCGGTCGCGGCGGGATTGCTCGGCTTCTTATGGCCTCAACAGGTCAGCAAGGTCATCGGCCTCGGCCTGCCGTCCCAACTGGCAATCTCAGAATTTCGCGCCACCTACGGCGGGCTGTTTATGGGTGCCGGCGTCGCCGTGTTGCTCATCGGCTCTACCGACGCGGCCAGAGTGCTGGGTGCCGGCTGGGCCGGAGCCTTCATCGCGCGAGCTGTATCGGTCGTCATTGATCGATCACGGTCGAAGGAGAACATCGCCGGCCTCGTCATCGAGGCGGCCGTCGCCGCACTGCTTATTCTCGGCTAGAAACCCGGTCACCAGTCCCCAGGCAGCGACCCGACGAACGCCTCGACCGCCCGCCGATAGTCCTCCGGTGCATCATCGTGAACCAGATGACCAGCACCGGCCACCCGCACATGAGTGGCGCGCTCGCCGGCCAACTCCGCCATCGTGGCCATCTGCCCGGGCGGGACAACGGAGTCTCCGGCCTCGATCAGCAACACCGGTGCCTGGACCGCTCGCCACTGCGACCAATAGTCCCGGGTGCCCCACTCGGCCGCGATCGCGATCCACTGCTCGGGCTTGCCGTGCAACCGCCAGCCGGTCGGGGTTCGGTCAAAGGCCTCCAGGAAGTACCGGCCGGCTATGGGTCCGAATTCCGCGAAAACCGTTTCAGCCGAATCGAATTCCTCGGGCAGCGCGCATAACCATGGTTCCCATGAACCGACGGTTCGGCCGACGAAATCCGCCGCCATATCCTCGACCACGAGCGCACTGACCAAGTCGGGTCGCGCAGCGGCCAGGCACCAGGCGTGCAGCCCACCCATCGAGTGGCCGATCAGTACGGCGGGCCCCCCGAGCGTGTCGACGGCCGCCGCAAGGTCGGCCACAAACCGCTCAGTACTGATCAGTTCGGGATCACCGACATCTCGGCCACGGTGCCAGGGCGCATCGTAGGTGTAGACCGAACCGAGGCCAGCCAACCACGGCCACTGACGCGACCAGGTACTGCCGCGGCCCATCAGCCCGTGCACCAGAACCAGCGGCCGGCCGGTTCCGCCGCGGTGGGTCAACTGTGACGTCACAGTCCCATCTTGCCCATCTTGGCCCGGCCCCGCTGTTTGGTGGGCGCGGTAGCCTTGCGCCATGACCGTGGTGAAGATCAATGCAATCGAGGTGCCGCCCGGTGCCGGCCCAGAGTTGGAGAAACGGTTCTCCAACCGCGCGCACGCTGTCGACGGCCAGCCGGGATTCCTCGGATTCCAGTTACTGCGACCGATCAAAGGCGACCACCGCTACTTCGTCGTCACCCAGTGGGAGTCCGAGGAGGCCTTCCAGACCTGGGCCGCCGGCCCCGCGATCGCCGCCCACGCCGGTGAACGCGCCAACCCGGTGTCGATCGGCTCACAGCTGCTCGAGTTCGAGGTCGTGCTGGACGTTGCACGGTCCAACACCGAGGGATAGCGCACGCCGGCCACTCCGGCGCGCGGCGGCACTGGCCACCGCGATCACAATCGTTGCCGGACTGGCGACCGGTTGCGCCTCACCGAGTGCACCCGCGGCTAACCCCGGTGTGCGGATCGAGACGAACACCCCGCAGGGTGTCCGAGCCAAGCAGGTCATGGACATGCTGAACTCTGATTGGCCCATCGGGCAGGTCAGCGTAAAGACGTTGGCCGCACCCGACATGGTGGACCCGATCGAGGCGACGATGGAATCGCTGTGGTGGGACCGCCCCTACACACTGACCGGAGTCGAAATCGGCGCCGGCTCAGCCCGATTGCATCTGCTGACCTCCTTCGGTGCGCAACAGGACATCGAGTTGCGCACCAACGACCAGACCATGGTCAGTCGGATGGTCTCCACTACTCGCAAGCCGACGATCAACTCATGGGGCGACGTTGACGCCGCACTGAGCCAAACCGGGGCGCGTTACTCGTATCAGGTTTCCAAGGTTAACGACGGCGTGTGTGAGAAGGTCGCCGGAACCAACACTGCCGAATCATTGCCGCTGGCTTCGATTTTCAAGACCTATGTGCTTTTCGCCGTCGAGGACGCCATCCTCGCCGGAACGCTGCAGTGGAATGACACGCTGACAATCACCAGCGAAGCCAAGAAACTCGGATCGTCGGGTTTCGATAAGCTCCCGCCCGGTTCGAACATCACTGTCCGCCAAGCGGCGGGCAAGATGATCGCCACCAGTGACAACATGGCCACCGACCTGTTGATCGGGCGAGTCGGCACCGCGGCCGTCGAACAGGCACTCGTTCGCGCCGGACACCACGACCCGGCGAGCATGACACCCTTCCCCACCATGCGCGAACTCTTCGCGGTGGGCTGGGGCAATCCGGATGTGCGTGAGCAATGGAAGACCGCCACTCCAACAGCTCGGGCAGAGTTGTTGAAAGAGGCCAATACCCGCCCCTACGAACCAGATCCGCAACGCACGCATGCGCCCGGATCGGCCTACGGCGCGGAATGGTACGGCAGCGCCGAGGACATCTGCCGGGTTCACGCGCGCCTGCAATACAACGCCGTCGGGCCGGCAGCGCCAGTCCGCGACATCATGAGCGAGGTGGCGGGAATCGATCTGGACCGGACACAGTGGCCCTACATCGGGGCCAAGGCCGGAAACCTACCCGGGGATCTGACGTTCAGCTGGTACGCCGTAGACCGGACCGGGCAGGCCTGGGTGGTCAGCTTTCAACTCAACTGGCCGCGGTACCACAGCCCCAACGCCGGCGGCTGGGTGATGACGATCATCAAGCAGGTCTTCGGCATGCTGCCGCAGTACAACTGACCGTTATCGAGATGAACAGGCACGAAAACGGGCGGTTACCCGGCTGAGGCAACCGCCCGTTCGCGTATCGATTACTCGCTGACCGTGACCACGCTGGCTAGATCAGGCTCGATGACCTCGCGCTTGGGCCCACCGCTGAAGGTGAACTTCGCGTCCTCGCCGACGCCTTCGCCGTCCCAGTTGTCCACGTCGACGGTGATGAGTTGGCCGGGCCGGATCTCGTCGAACAAGATCTTCTCGCTCAGCGCATCCTCGATCTCGCGCTGGATGGTCCGGCGCAGCGGCCGGGCACCCAGAACCGGATCGAAGCCCCGCCGCGACAGCAGCGACTTGGCCTTATCGGACAACTCCATCTCCATGTCCTTGGCCTTGAGCTGCACCGACACCCGACCCACCATCAGGTCGACCATCTGGATGATCTCGTCCTGAGTCAACTGGTGGAACACGATGATGTCGTCGATGCGGTTGAGGAATTCCGGCCGGAAGTGCTTCTTCAGCTCGTCGTTGACCTTCTGCTTCATCCGCTCGTAGTTGTTGTCACCGCCACCCTGGGTGAATCCCAGACCGACCGCCTTGGAGATATCGGACGTACCCAGGTTCGACGTGAAGATCAGCACGGTGTTCTTGAAGTCCACCGTGCGGCCCTGACCGTCAGTGAGGCGGCCGTCCTCGAGCACCTGCAACAGCGTGTTGTAGATCTCCTGATGCGCCTTCTCGATCTCGTCGAATAGCACCACCGAGAACGGCTTGCGCCGCACCTTCTCGGTGAGTTGGCCGCCCTCCTCGTAACCGACGTATCCGGGTGGGGCACCGAACAGCCGCGAGGCGGTGAAGCGATCGTGGAACTCGCCCATATCGATCTGGATGAGCGCATCGGAGTCACCGAACAGGAACTCGGCCAGCGCCTTGGACAGCTCCGTCTTACCCACACCGGACGGGCCGGCGAAGATGAACGAACCCGACGGACGCTTGGGGTCCTTCAGGCCGGCTCGGGTGCGGCGGATGGCCTTGGAGACGGCCTTGACGGCATCCTCCTGGCCGATGATCCGCTTGTGCAGTTCGTCCTCCATGCGCAGCAGCCGAGTGGTCTCCTCCTCGGTCAGCTTGAACACCGGGATGCCGGTCCAGTTGCCCAGCACCTCGGCGATCTGCTCGTCGTCGACCTCGGACACCACATCGAGATCACCTGAGCGCCATTGCTTCTCGCGCTCGGCGCGCTGAGCAACCAACGTCTTCTCCCGATCGCGTAAGGACGCCGCCTTCTCGAAGTCCTGCGCGTCGATCGCGGACTCCTTCTCCCGGCGGGCATCAGCGATCTTCTCGTCGAACTCACGCAGGTCCGGCGGAGCGGTCATCCGGCGGATCCGCATCCGGGCGCCGGCCTCGTCGATGAGGTCAATCGCCTTGTCCGGCAGGAACCGATCGTTGATGTAGCGATCGGCCAGGGTGGCCGCGGCCACCACTGCCGCATCGGTGATCGACACCCGGTGATGCGCCTCGTAGCGGTCCCGCAGACCCTTGAGGATCTCAATGGTGTGGGCCACGGTGGGCTCGCCCACCTGAACCGGCTGGAAGCGCCGCTCCAGTGCCGCATCCTTTTCGATGTACTTGCGGTACTCGTCGAGCGTGGTCGCACCGATGGTCTGCAATTCACCGCGAGCCAGCTTGGGCTTGAGGATCGAGGCCGCGTCGATCGCGCCCTCGGCCGCACCCGCCCCGACCAAGGTGTGCAGCTCGTCGATGAACAGGATGATGTCGCCGCGGGTGTTGATCTCCTTGAGCACCTTCTTCAGGCGCTCCTCGAAATCGCCGCGGTAACGGCTGCCGGCCACCAGCGATCCGAGATCGAGGGTGTAGAGCTGCTTATCTTTGAGCGTCTCCGGAACCTCGCCGTTGACGATGGCCTGCGCCAGACCTTCGACCACGGCAGTCTTGCCGACGCCGGGCTCACCGATCAAGACCGGGTTGTTCTTGGTGCGTCGGCTCAGCACCTGCATAACCCGCTCGATTTCCTTCTCGCGGCCGATGACCGGATCCAGCTTGCCCTCCATGGCGGCCGCGGTCAGATTGCGGCCGAACTGATCGAGTACCAGCGAGGTCGACGGACTGCCGGACTCGCCACCGCGGCCGCCGCTGCCGGCCTCCGCGGTCTCCTTGCCCTGGTAGCCACTGAGCAGCTGGATGACCTGCTGGCGCACCCGAGTCAGTTCGGCGCCCAGCTTGACCAGCACCTGGGCCGCGACACCCTCGCCCTCGCGGATGAGGCCGAGCAGGATGTGCTCGGTGCCGATGTAATTGTGGCCGAGTTGCAGAGCCTCGCGAAGGCTGAGTTCCAGAACCTTCTTGGCACGTGGGGTGAAGGGAATGTGACCCGACGGCGCCTGCTGGCCCTGGCCGATGATCTCCTCAACCTGCGAGCGCACGCCTTCCAGCGAGATGCCCAGTGATTCAAGGGACTTGGCTGCGACGCCTTCGCCTTCGTGGATCAGCCCCAGCAGAATGTGCTCGGTACCGATGTAGTTGTGGTTGAGCATCCGGGCTTCTTCTTGAGCCAGGACGACAACCCTGCGGGCGCGATCGGTAAATCTTTCGAACATCGCCTATTACCTCTCCATCACCTGGCGCCAAAGTGGGCTCCGAGTACCTGCGTTCCACTCTAGTGGGCGGGGCCGGGGAGATGCTCCCACCCGGGGTTGTCTCCGGGGCTGTCCGCGGTGTTTTCCCGGGGTTCTCCCACATGGCCGTACCCACTAAAGCGGCGGACACAGCAGTCCAACGCCGTGGTCCGCCGATTGTTTCCCAGTGTCGGTGTTGGGCGCTTCGCGTCTAGCGAAACAGTTCTGACGAGGCGATGACGACTTGCTTGGGGGACGGCCGTCGGTCGGCCCAGATGCGCTTTTCGGGGGCTAGGTAGCCGCGTGGAAAGCGTCGATGATTTCGGCCGGAATTCGCCCACGGGTGGAAACCTTGTGACCACTGCGGCGGGCCCATTCCCGAATTGCGGCGCTCTGTTCGCGGTCAATCGACGCGCGACCCCGACTTGAGCCACCCGAACGGCCGCGACGCCGTCCACCCACGCGCCGTCCGGCGTCAATCCACTGTTTTAAATCCTCTCGGAGTTTCTTTGCATTCTTTGCCGAGAGGTCGATCTCATAACTCGCACCGTCGATCGAGAATTCCACTGTTTCGTCGGCAGGTCCATCGCCGTCGAAATCATCAACAAGGGTGACAGTGACTTTCTTTGCCATGATTTCCGGGTTCCTTCTGTGTAAGAGAACGGCGGGCGGTTTACTTCACCTGCCGACAATGTGCCACAACTTTACACGCAATTACAACAGTCGTTTTCTACAGCACTAGCTGAGTTAGGAGTTGCGTCGCACAATCGGGAACAACACCGTCTCGCGAATGGACAAACCCGTCAGAGCCATCAACAAACGATCAATACCCATTCCGGTACCGGTCGTCGGCGGCATTGCATACTCCATTGCGGCCAGAAAATCCTCGTCGAGTGCCATCGCCTCGTCGTCGCCGGCTGCCGCGGCGCGGGCCTGGTCCTCGAATCTTTCCCGCTGAATTATCGGGTCGACCAGTTCGGAGTAGCCGGTTGCCAGTTCGAAGCCACGGATATAGAGATCCCATTTCTCGGTCACTCCGGCAATACTGCGGTGTTCACGGGTCAATGGCGTGGTCTCGACCGGAAAATCCCGGACGAAAGTAGGCGCCCACAAGGTGTCGCCCACGGAGTGTTCCCAGAGTTCCTCGACGAGTTTGCCGTGGCCGTATCCCCGGTCCGGTGGAATCTCCAGCCCCCGTCGGTCGGCAATGTTCAGCAGATATTCCAGCGGGGTCGCAGGGGTGATCTCTTCACCAAGCGCTGCCGATAAAGAGGGATACATCTGCAATGACGCCCATTCACCGTCGAGGTCGTAGACAGATCCGTCAGCAAGGGTTATCTGGCGGGTGCCCAACGCCTCGTCGGCAACCTCTTGAACAAGCTCGCGGGTCATCCGGGCCGAATCGTCGTAGGTGCCCCACGCCTGGTAGGTCTCCAACATCGCAAATTCCGGCGAGTGGGTGGAGTCGGCGCCCTCATTGCGGAAATTCCGGTTCAGCTCGAATACCTTCTCCAAACCACCGACCACGCACCGCTTCAAGAACAGTTCCGGCGCGATCCGCAGGTAGAGATCGGCGTCCAAGGCATTCGAATGCGTGACAAATGGCCGCGCCGCCGCACCCCCGGCGAGGGTTTGCAGCATCGGCGTCTCGACCTCGAGGAAACCGCGGCGCTCCAGGGCGTGCCGAACCGCACGCACCACAGCGATGCGCTGTCGGGCGACCGCACGGGCCTGGGGCCGCACGATCAGGTCCACGTAGCGCTGCCGGACCCGGGACTCCTCGCTCATCTCCCTGTGGGCCACCGGCAGCGGGCGCAACGCCTTGGCTGCCATCTGCCACGAGTCAGCCAGAACCGACAGCTCACCGCGACGCGAACTGATCACCTCACCGTGGACGAACACGATGTCGCCGAGGTCAACGTCGGCCTTCCAGTCGTCCAGCGCCTGCTCGCCCACCCCGGCCAGACTGACCATCGCCTGCAGTTGGGTACCGTCGCCCTCCTGCAGGGTGGCAAAGCACAGCTTGCCCGAGTTGCGGGCGAACACCACCCGGCCCGTGACGCCGACGCTGACACCCGTGGCCGCGTCCGCCGGCAGGTCGGGATAGGTCGAGCGGATTTCCGCCAGCGAGTGGGTGCGCGGAACCTCGACCGGGTAGGGCTCGCGGCCCTGATTGAGCAGGTTCTGGCGCTTATCCTGCCGGATCCGGAACTGCTCGGGAACGTCATCGGTCACCTGAGGTTCCACTTGGCCGGCGTCCGGCACCTCCGCATCGCTCACGGCGTGCCAGCTTAAACGCCTGGAGTCAGCGGGCCGGCTTCAGGCGTCCGCGCTGGGCCTCGGAGTTGCGCTCGAAAACCATGCGCAGCCCGTCGAGGGTGAGATGTTCGTCGTACTTATCGACGGTGCGAAGTTCGGGCAGCATCAGCGGGGCGGTATGTCCGGTGGCGACAACCGTCACGCTGGTGTCGCCGAAGCCGTCGATATCTTCGCGGATCCGCGAGACCAGCCCGTCGACCAGTCCTGCATAGCCGAAAACCGCCCCGGACTGCATGCATTCCACGGTGTTCTTGCCGACGACCGACCGCGGCCTGGTCAGCTCCACCTGGCGCAGCGCCGCGGAACGTGCTGCCGCCGCATCCGAGGACAGCTGTACACCGGGGGCTATCGCACCGCCTAGGAATTCGCCCCTGGCTGACACCACGTCGACGCAGATCGACGAACCGAAGTCGACGACGATCGCTGCACTCTTGAACTTTTCATGTGCCGCAAGACAGTTCACGATACGATCAGCGCCGACCTCTTTGGGATTGTCGACCAGCAGCGGAATGCCGGTGCGGATACCCGGCTCGATCAGCACGTGCGGGATGCCCGACCAGTAGTGATCGAGCATGCCGCGCACCTCGTGTAACACCGATGGCACCGTCGACAGCCCGGCCACTCCGGTAAGACGTTCGGAATCGTCGCCGATCAATCCCTCGATGGTGAGGGCCAGTTCGTCGGACGTGACTTCGGGCTCGGTTCGGATGCGCCAGTTGTGCAGAACCCTCGCGTGATCACCCGTTCCGGAGATCAAGCCCAGCACGGTATGGGTATTGCGGACGTCGATGGCCAGCAACATGACTAACGCTTCGCTGCCGTTGATCCGAACATCAGTTCCTCCAGGTGATTTCGTGACTATCAGTACCGGACGCCTCTGCCATGAATCCGCCGCCGGGCAATTCGATGGCGATGTTGTCCAACAACCGGGTACCGCCGAGGCGCGCGGCGACCAGCAGTCGGGCCGGACCGAACGGCGGCACCGGTTCCAGTGCCGCTCCGCGCAACTCAAGGTATTCGACGTCGAGGGCACCCACCTCGTCGAGAACAGCCCGAGCTGCATCCAGGATGGCTGCGGCACCGCCGGACGCAGCGTATGTTCCGGCTAGCAGAGCGGCGGACAGCGCTCCGGCGACCTCGCGTTGCTCCGCGTTGAGATACCGGTTCCGTGACGACATCGCCAATCCGTCGGCTTCGCGCGCCGTCGGGACTCCGACGATGCGGACGTCGACATTGAGGTCGGCAACCATCTGACGGATCAGCACCAACTGCTGGTAATCCTTCTCGCCGAAGAATGCGCGATCCGGTCGCACGATCTGCAACAACTTCAGCACGACAGTCAGCATTCCGGCGAAATGCGTTGGGCGCGAATCGCCTTCGAGTTCACTGCCAAGTGAACCGGGATGGACGGTAGTGCGAGGACCGGCGGGATACATCGCCGATGCCGTCGGCGTAAAGACCACCTCAACGTCCTCGGCAGCCAGTAATTCCAGATCGGCCTCCAGCGTGCGGGGGTAGGCGTCGAGATCTTCGCCCGCCCCGAACTGCAATGGATTGACGAAGATCGACACCACCACCACTGCGCCGGGCACCCGCTTGGCCGCGCGGATCAGTGTGGCGTGACCCTCGTGCAGAGCGCCCATCGTCGGCACCAGCATCACCCGACGACCGGTGTGGCGTAACGCCCCACACACCTGCGCGACAGCCTGCGGCGTGAGGTAGGTATTTAACTGTCCGGCACTGAACTGCGCGGCCCTGCCGGTCACCGGTTCGGCCCCGTCGGACGGGACCAGTCGGCCAACACGTCAAAGACCTCCTCTGGAGCCTTCGCTCGTTGAGCGGTACGCAATGAATCGGCGCAATAGGCCTGCGCCAGTTCAGGATCGACCTCGTCGAGGGCCGCCAGATGGGCGGCCACCGCCGCCGCGTCGCCTCGGGCGACAGGCCCGGTGAGGGCCGCCTGCCCACGCCTGAGCGTGTTCTCCAGCGCGGCCCGCGCGAGTGGCCCGATGATGCGCTCGGCTAGCCCGCCGGGCGAATCTCCGACAACTTCCTGGCCCAGTAATGCCTCTCCGGACAGTGCGGCCCGTAAAGCGGTGAGCGCATCGGCGATGAGGGTGACGACGTGGTTACTGCCGTGCGCCAGTGCAGCGTGGTAGAGCGTGCGAGCATCCTCGTCGACTCGGAAAGGCTCACCGCCGATCTCCAGCACCAACCCCTGAGCGATGGCGTATCCGATCTCGTCGGCGGCGGTGATCCCAAAGCATGTCTCCGACAGCCGAGATACGTCCTCGTCGGCTCCAGTGAACGTCATCGCGGGATGAATGGCCAGCGGTATACACCCCCGGGCGGTCAGTGGCGCGAGCAGTGCCACACCGTTGGCGCCCGAGGTATGGGCGACGATCGTGCCCCGGCGGACCGCGCCGGTTGCGGCCAGGCCATTGACCAGACCGAGTAACTCGGCATCGGGAACGGTCAGCAATAGCAGTTCGGCTCGGTCCGCGACATCGGGCACCGCCAGCACCGGGGTGTCGGGGAGTCGGCGTTCAGCGAAGCGTCGGGATGCGGCCGAGATGGCACTGCAGGCCACCACAACGTGATCGGCTCGTTCCAATGCCGCGCCCAACGCGGTGCCGACCCGGCCGGCCGAGATGACGCCCACCTTGAGCCGTGCCGGCCGCAAGCCGTTGGGGGTCCCCATGGAGACGACCTCGCTGACGTCGAAGAAATGTTCTGATACCGACGGTCCGGGTCCAGTCTAGTGCCGGCCCAGTCGGGTGTCGGGTCAGTCCTCACGCCGGCGACGCCCGCCGCCGCCGACCGGATTGTTGACCTGTAGCCGGGACATCAGGTCCGCCACCGACTGGCCGCCGGTGTGGGCACCCGCAGACTCCTCCTCCGCCGTCTGCTCCGCCGTCTGTTCCGGCGGCACCCAGTGCCGACCACGACCAGGGTCGGCATTGGAATCGGGTTCGGAGGTCTGCGCGGTTCCTGAATCGCCGGCCGACCAGTGCCGCCCTCGGCGAACCTCGGGTGGGCGCCACGGCGCTTCGGGCTGCTGCGGCGCCGGCTCAGTCGGCGGTGCGGGGTTGCGAACGACGATGGGCTCAGCGACCGGGGGCTCAGAGATCGGGGGCCGGGCGACGGGGACCGGTTGCGGCGCAACAGCATCGACAGGCCGCCGATGCGAGCCGCGGTATTGCACGGGTTCAGGCTCCGGCGGCGGGGCCAATGGCTCCTCATGCACGTCGATGATCGGACTCTCGAGTGCCGCGGTGACATCCTCGGCGAGCAAGGTGTCGTCCTCGACCGCGACCGGCGTGATCCGACTGCTCTCCACCCGTCCCGGCTGCTCCGGCATCGCTACGGCGATCCGCTCAGACTCCGGCATCGCCGGGGCGATCCGCTCCGACTCCGGCATCGCCGGGGCGATCCGCTCCGACTCCAGCGCGGGCCGCTCACCCAGGTCGGTTCCGAGCATCATCTCGAGGTTGGAACGCAATGACGCGAGTTCGGCGCGAAGCGCAGTCATCTCGTCAGCGGCTTGCGTCCGAAGTTCTCTGGCCAACTGCCGGCGCAGGTGGGCTTCAACGGCAAGTTCGTATTCCCGGCGGGCGGCCACCTCCCGATCCAGTTGTAGGTCGTAGACGAACTTCATATCCCGCGCCCGAGCCTGGTCGAGTTCGCTCTGCCGGCGGTAGGTCACCGATACGAAGGCCGCCATCACCGCGGCCCACAGCGACAGGATCACGGCCAGCCGCAGTAGGTCCACCCGGTTGGTGAAGACCAGGGTCGAACTCGCGAGGATGGCCAGAACAAGCAGTGCCGTCACGAGTAGCCAACCCGGCCTGCGGACGCTGCGCCTGCTGCGCACGCCGCGAGACGGAACGGTCATTGGCCGACTGTACCGCGTCGAAAGTCGTTGTCCGCCGCGACAAGCTGCGGCGATTCGACATTAATCAGAACCGAGTGCGCCTTCCGATGCGTCGCTCGCACCCGGCTCGCCGGGAGATTTGCAACAGTGCTGCAACCACAACGCTGCCACGACAAGTGCGAATGCGCTGATCGCGCAAGTCGCCACACCGGGGGTGTCAACCGCGGCAACCCGCAACTCCAAGCGCCGCGGAACCAGATAGGCGAGCACACCGATCCACCAGCCCAGCATCACCGCACCAACCCACGCCGATGCCTTGGCTACCGCAACAGATCGCGCCACCGCGAGCGGATGTAACCGCCCGGCCCCGACACCGATGCGGCCGTCGCGGATGCGACTGCGGACCGACATCGCCCACACCGCCTCACCCGCAGCGAGCGCCAGGAGCGAGAGACCGGTCCACAGCGTGATCTCCGGGAAGTAGCGGTACAGCGTCCGAACCACCAGATAGCCGATCACGGCGGCGACCACCACCGCAGTGGTCAGATCGCGCTTACGTGTCGGCCCCATCAGCGCCGCGATTCCTCGCCGAACGTCAACGTCAGCGCGGTGGGCCGCACGCCGTCGCGTTCGGCGGGCTCAAGGGCATCGAGTAACTCACGCACCGGGCGGTGCTGTCCGGCGACAGTCAGTTCGGCGGTCGGATCGATGGCGAGCCAGGGCAGCAGCACGAAGGCGCGTTCATGGGCAAACGGATGCGGCAGTGTCAGTTCTGAATCTCCGCTCACGACTTCGTCCGCACCATCGAAGCAACAGACAAGATCGACGTCGAGGGTCCGGGGTCCCCACTTCTGTGTGCGTACCCGCTCGTTATCGAGTTCGAGTGCCTGCGCACGCCGCAGCCAGCCAGGGGCGTCGAGAGCATCGTCATCGGCAATGACGATGGCGTTGAGGAACGGCCCCTGGGTCACACCACCCCAGGCGTCGGTCTCGAACACCGGCGATACCGCCACTACTGAATCCCCGATGCCATCGACGACGGCCTGAAGGCGTGCCAGACGGTCGCCGAGATTGGAACCGACGGACAGTACGACGCGGCTCACACCTGCGCCCCGGCCGCAATGTTCTGTCCGCGGCCGCCACGACGGGAGCGGCGGGCGACGACGGCCACGTCGGAGAAGGTCAGTGGGATCGGCGCCTGGGGTTTGTGCAGGACCACCTCGACGGCGTGCACCCGATCGTCGGCCATCACGTCCTCGGCGATTTCGGCCGCGACGGTCTCGATGAGATCGCGCGCCGGCCCGCCGATGACGTCGGCGGCCCGTTGCGCTAGGACGCCGTAGTCAAAGGTGTCATTGAGATCGTCACTGGCGGCCGCTGGAGCCAAATCGATCCAGACCGTGATGTCGACGATGAAATCCTGGCCGTCCCGGCGTTCGTGTTCGAACACACCGTGGTTGCCCCGAACTGCCAGGCCTCGCAACTCAATACGGTCAGTCATCGGTGTCCTCCGGATCGCCCTGCCACGCGCCGCCAACTTTAAGTGCATCGACGCTGGCGCGAACGTCGTGCACCCGAACACCCCAGGCGCCGTGCAGGCCGGCCAGGGCGGAAATCACCGCGGTAGCGGTCTCACGCCCGTCCGGGGGGCGCGGCGTGCCATCATCGGCAGCCAGCAGTGACCCGAGGAAACGCTTGCGTGATGCTCCCACCAAAACGGGAATGCCGATTGCCACCAACTCGGGCAGGGCGCGCAACAGCGCCCAATTGTGTTGTGCGGTCTTGGCGAAACCCAGACCCGGGTCGATGATCAGTTGCCCGCGATCGACGCCGGCAGCCACCGCGACCTCGACGCCGGCGAGAAGTTCGTCACGGACCTCGGTCACCACATCACGGTAGTGCGGCACCTCATGCGGGTGGTTCTGCTGCACCGAACGCCAATGCATCAGCACCCAGGGAACTGCGGACCCCGCGATGAGGTTCGCCATTTCCGGATCTGCGCGACCGCCGCTGACATCGTTGACTATGCTGGCGCCGTTCTCCAGTGCGGCCCGCGCCACGGCAGCGTGCATAGTGTCGATACTGACGGTGATCCCCTGTGCGGCAACTTCTTTCACCACCGGAAGGATCCGGGCAATCTCAACGGCCATGTCGATCCGGACGGCACCGGGCCGGGTCGACTCGCCGCCGATGTCGATGATGTCCGCCCCATCCGCGGCCAGGGCGAAGGCATGGTCAATTGCGCGGGTCGGGTCGAGGTACCGGCCGCCGTCGGAGAACGAGTCATCGGTGACGTTGACGACCCCCATCACCTGCACCCGAGTCGGCCTCACTTGCGCAGGATCAGGCCCAGTGCCTCGGATCGCGATGCGACGTCGGTCTTGAACTGTCCGCGCACCGCCGACGTCACGGTGATCGAACCCGCTTTGCGGACACCCCGCATCGCCATGCATAGATGCTCGGCTTCAATGACGACGATGACGCCGCGCGGATCGAGTTTGCGCACCACCGCGTCGGCGATCTGGGCGGTCAAGCGCTCCTGAACCTGCGGGCGCTTGGCGTAGAGATCGACCACCCGGGCCAACTTCGACAATCCGGTGACCCGGCCATCCTTGCCGGGGATGTATCCGACGTGCGCCATTCCGTGGAACGCCACCAGGTGGTGTTCACAGGTGGAGTACATCGGGATTTTCGTGACCAACACCAACTCGTCATGGTCCTCGTCAAAGGTGGTATCCAGCACCGTATCCGGGTCGGTGTACAACCCGGCGAACATCTCCCGATAGGCGCGCGCGACGCGCGACGGAGTGTCCTGTAGCCCTTGGCGGTCTGGGTTCTCACCCACGGCCAGCAGCAGTTCGCGGACCGCCGCCTCCGCGCGGGCCTGGTCGAACTCGGGGAGGTCGAGCGTGATCGAGTCGCGCTTCGCCATGGAAACTCCGTCCGTCAGTCGGCTGTGGGCCGGTAGGTGGAATCGTCGCCAGGGTTTTCCTGGGGAGCGGAGCCCGACCCGGAGTGACTCGGGTGAGGTTGATACTGCGGTTGGGGCTGGTTCTGCGGGTGGGGTTGGTTCTGGGGGTGGGGTTGATTCTGGGGGTGGGGTTGATTCTGGGGGTGATGCTGCGGGTGCGCCTGCCCCGGATGCTGAGGCGTGCCCCACCCGGGCTGCGGCGGGTACCAGTACCCCGGCTGTTGGGGCCGCTGCTGTTGGGGTGGCGGCGGCCAACCCGGCGCGCGCCAGCCGGACGGGGCGCCGTAATTGGGTTGCCCGGGACCGCCGGGAACGTTCTGCGCGTGATGGCGGCCGGTGGGGTGTGAGCCGCTTCCGTTGGCGTCATAGCCGTTGGCGTCATAGCCGTTGGCGTCAGGACCCGGCTGAGCATGCGCCGCACTTGCCGCGGCAATCGCCTTCTTGAACGCCGGTTCCGGAATCGGCTGGGGCCATGGCTCGCCGCGTTCGATGGCCAGTTCGCCGGGGGTCTTGATCGGTGGCTTGTCCGACGGGATGCGTCCACCGAAGTCATCGAACACCGCCAGCCGGGGACGCTTCTGGATGCCGGCGAAGATGACCTCCAGTTCGGCCCGATGCAGCGTCTCCTTCTCCAGGAGTTCCGCCGCCAGCACGTCGAGCACATCGCGGTGTTCGGTCAGGATCGCCCAGGCCTCGTCGTGCGCGGCCTCGATCAGCTTGCGGACCTCGTCGTCGATATCGCGGGCGACCTCGTGGCTGTAGTCGGCCTGGGTGCCCATGGTGCGACCCAGGAACGGGTCGCCATGCTCGGTGCCGTAGCGGACCGCACCCAGTTTGGAGCTCATGCCGTACTCGGTCACCATCGCGCGGGCGATCTTGGTGGCCTGCTCAATATCGGAGACCGCACCCGTGGTGGGCTCGCGGAACACCAACTCTTCGGCGGCGCGCCCACCCATGGCGAATACCAGGCGGGCGATCATCTCCGAACGGGTCATCAGGCCCTTGTCGTCCTCGGGCACGCTCACCGCGTGCCCGCCGGTGCGGCCGCGAGCCAGGATGGTGACCTTATAGATCGGCTCGATATCGGTCATCGCCCACGCCGCCAGGGTGTGGCCGCCCTCGTGGTAGGCGGTGATCTTCTTCTCCGTCTCGCTGATGATCCGACTTTTGCGACGCGGACCGCCGATGACCCGGTCGACGGCCTCTTCCAGCGCCGCCCCGGTGATGACGGTCCCGTTCTCGCGGGCAGTGAGCAGGGCGGCCTCGTTGATCACGTTGGCCAGATCCGCACCCGACATTCCGACGGTGCGCTTGGCCAGACCGTCGAGGTCTGCCCCCGGTGCCAGCGGCTTGCCCTGCGAGTGCACCCGCAGCACCGCCTTGCGGCCGGCCAGGTCGGGAGAGGACACCGGGATCTGCCGATCGAATCGACCCGGACGCAACAGTGCCGGATCGAGGATGTCGGGCCGGTTGGTGGCCGCGATCAGGATGACGCCCTGGCGCTCACCGAAGCCGTCCATCTCGACGAGTAACTGGTTGAGCGTCTGCTCACGTTCGTCATGGCCGCCACCCAGACCGGCGCCGCGCTGACGGCCGACGGCGTCGATCTCGTCGACGAAGATGATCGACGGCGAATTCTGCTTGGCCTGTTCGAACATGTCGCGCACGCGGGAGGCGCCGACGCCGACGAACATCTCGACGAAGTCCGAGCCGGAGATCGTGAAGAACGGAACTCCGGCTTCGCCCGCCACCGCGCGGGCGAGCAGTGTCTTGCCGGTGCCCGGCGGGCCGTAGAGCAGCACGCCCTTGGGGATCTTGGCGCCCAGAGCCTGGTAACGCGCCGGGTTCTGCAGGAAGTCCTTGATCTCGTAAAGCTCTTCGACCGCCTCGTCGGCCCCGGCCACGTCGGCGAAGGTGGTCGTCGGCATGTCCTTGGTGAGCAGCTTGGCCTTGGATTTGCCGAACCCGAAGCCCATCCGGCCACCGGTCTGCATCCGGGAGAACAACACGAACAGCCCGACCAGCATCAGCAACGGCAGCATGTAGACCAGCAGCGAGCCGAGCAGGCTGGGCTGGTTGACCGCGGTGTTGGTCTTGATGCCCTTGTTGTTCAGCGCCTCGAACAACGGAACGGCGTACCCGGTCGGGTACTTCGCGATCACCTTGGTGGTGTTCGCGGTGTCCTTGGAGGCGCTCTTCAGTTCCAGCCGGACCTGTTGTTCCTTATCGTCGATCTGGGCGGTTTTGACGTTGTCGGCGGAGATCTGCGACATCGCGACCGACGTGTCGACCGGCTTGAAGCCGCGGGTGTCGTCACTGAAGAAGATGAATAACCACCCGAGCAGCAACACGGCAGCGATCACCGTCAGCGTGCGGACAACGTTTTTCCGATTCATCAAGCGTCGGCCCCGGGGGCCCGTCCTTCCGATGTGCTCTGCGCTGGAGAACTCCAGGTTACCGGTACCCCAACGTCGGGAAGTGCCCTGATGGTTTCCGTCACCGATTGGTTCCGGAATTCCAGACCCGTTTCGGACACCGCACCCGCTGTGCTTGGCTGGAATGATGGCACCGGTCGAACGGTACGTCGACGTCAACGGGGTCCGGTTGCGGATTCTGGAGGCCGGTCCCCCGGACGGGCCGGTGGTTCTCCTCGCGCACGGATTCCCCGAGTTGGCCTACTCCTGGCGTCACCAGGTCCCCGCACTGGCCGCCGCCGGCTACCGGGTGATCGCCCCCGACCAGCGCGGCTACGGAGGTTCGTCGCGCCCGGATGCGATCGAGGCCTACGACATCGCACAGTTGACCGGCGACCTGGTCGGCCTACTCGACGTCGCCGGGGCCGAACGGGGCGCGCTGATCGGACACGACTGGGGCGCGGTGGTGACCTGGACTACCCCACTGCTGTATCCGGATCGGGTCGCCGCCGTGGCAGGACTGAGCGTGCCGCCGGTGCCGCGGCCGCTCACGCCGGTGACAGATGCGTTGCGCCGGATCTTCGGTGACAACTTCTTCTACATGCTCTATTTCCAACAACCCGGGGCGGCCGACGCTGAGTTGGACGCTGATCCCGGCCGAAGCCTGCGGCGAATGCTGGGCGGGATGCGGGCACCGCAGGACGAGGCCGCCGCACTGCGGATGCTGGCACCCGGGCCCGAGGGCTTCATCGACCGGCTGCCCGAACCGGACCGGCTACCGGCCTGGCTGGCCGCCGCCGAACTCGACCACTACGTCTCCGAGTTCAGCCGAACCGGCTTCACCGGAGCGCTGAACTGGTATCGCAACTATGAGCGGAACTGGGATATCACGGCCCATCCGGCAGCTGAAACCATCAGCGCCCCTTCACTTTTCATAGGCGGTACTGCAGACCCGGTGCTGGCGTTCACCAAGACGGATCGCGCCCGTGAGGTCGCCGTCGGGCCGTACCGGCAGGTGATGCTGGACGGGGCCGGGCATTGGATCCAGCAGGAGCGGCCCGAGGAGATCAACGCCGAGCTGTTGGCTTTCCTCTCAACAGTGACGTGGTCGTGAATCCGCCGACCGCGAAACACCTCCGCGAGCGCGCTACGGTGAATCATGATCTTCGCCATCAGTACTCGGCGCGTGGCGGCAAGTCTCGCCGCGGCGCTGACCGTCGCCACCCTGACCGGATGTGATTCGAAAGCCGGCCCCGTCGCGGCGAGTCCGCGGCAGGTCACCGTCGTGGGCTCCGGTCAGGTACAGGGAGCACCCGACACGGTGACGGCAGACGTGGGGATCGAAGTGGTGGCCCCGGATGCGACCGCCGCGATGAATCAGACCAGTGAACGCCAACGCTCGGTGATCGACGCCCTGACGGCAGGCGGTATCGACGCCAAGGACATCAGCACGACCGCGGTGAACCTGCAACCGCAATACGGCGAGAATTCGGCGATCACCGGTTACCGGGCCGGCAACTCCATCCAGGTCAAGATCCGCAAACTGGACGCCGCATCCGCGGCACTGGCGACGATTATCAACGCCGGCGGCAACACCACCCGGATCAATGCGGTCAACTTTTCCATCGCCGACGATTCGACACTGGTGAGCGACGCCCGCGCCCGGGCCTTCGATGACGCCAAGAACCGGGCCCAGCAGTACGCCGATTTATCCGGGCTGTCATTGGGCAGGGTCATCGCTATCTCCGAAGTGCCCGGCGAAGCTTCGCCACGGCCGGTGCAGATGCCGGCGCCGCAGTCGGATGCGATGGCTGCCGCGGTACCGCTTGAGCCAGGCGAGCAGACCGTCGGATTCTCGGTGACCGCAGTCTGGGAGTTGACTTAAAGCCCGACCCGGCCGGACGTGAATTCGCTAGTGCTGGTAGACCTTCGGGTCCAGGGTGCCGATATAAGGCAGGTCGCGGTAGCGCTCGGCGTAATCCAAACCGTAGCCGACGACGAACTCATTGGGGATGTCGAAACCGATGTAGTCGATGTCGAGTCCATCGCGCACCGCTTCGGGTTTGCGCAGCAATGTGCAGACCCGGAGAGAACGCGGATGACGGGTTGCCAGGTTGCGCAACAACCAGGACAGCGTCAACCCGGAGTCGACGATATCCTCCACGATCAACACATCGCGATCGGCGATATCGCGGTCGAGATCCTTGAGGATTCGAACCACACCCGATGACGATGTCGACGAGCCGTAGGAACTCACGGCCATGAACTCCAGCTGCGTGGGTAGCGGGATGGCACGCGCCAGATCGGTGACGAACATCACCGCCCCCTTGAGCACGGTCACCAGCAGCAGATCCTGTCCGGCGAGCGCGTCGGCGTAATCGAGGCCCAGTTGAAGGCCGAGTTCGGCGGTTCGGGCCGCGATCCGCTCCTGGGACACCAGGACCGACTTGATGTCACCGCCATACAGCTCATGCGCTGTCACGCCCACAGCGTGCCATGCCAGCGCGGGCCGGGAACAATCAGACCGGCTTACGGCGCAGAGTCAGCCTGCCGCCGTGGCGTTCAGCGAACAACCTTGTGCGCGGCACGTCGGAACTGACCGCCACGCCACCCTGGCCGCGCCACGATTTGACCAGGGCATCAACCGCCCGGATCTGAGTATCGGTCAGCCCGCTGGCCCCGCCGGCAAGGAGCCAGACGCGGATCACCCGGCGACGCAGCGCGTCCGGGAGGTGCCTGATCGCATCGACGTCCAGACCATCGCCAGTGGGCCCGGGCGACAGATTCACGGCGGCCAGGTGATCCAGTGCGTCGTTGTCCTCGCGCAGCGCGGCGGCGGTGCGTGCCAACGCCTCAGCCACCCCGCCGCCCAGCACCTGCTCGAGCAGTGGCAGGACCTCGGCGCGCAACCGAACCCGGGTGAAGCGGGGGTCGCTGTTGTGCGGATCGTCCCAGGCCACCAGACCGAGTTCGGCGCAGGCCGCCTGGGTGATACTGCGTCGGACATCCAGCAATGGCCGGTACCACGGCGGATCAGCGGCCCGCATACCGGCGATCGAACGCGCACCCGACCCGCGACCGAGGCCGAGCAGCACCGTCTCGGCCTGATCGTCGAGGGTGTGGCCGATCAGCACCGGCGCACCGCCCCGGGCGGCATCGAGGGCGGCGTACCGGGCGGATCGGGCGGCAGCCTCCGGCCCCCCGGTGGAACCGACCTGCACGCGAAGAACCTCGGCCCGTACGCATCCGAGGTCCAGCGCCTGATCTCGCGCCGTCGCGGCCGTCGACTCCGAACCCTGCTGAAGTCCGTGGTCGACGATCAGTGCCGTCGTGGGCAGGGTGGTGGCTGCGGCGGCGGTCAGCGCCAGCGAGTCAGGCCCGCCGGACAGGGCTACGCACCAGGACTGTGCCTCGGCCAGTCGGGTCGCGGCGAAACCGGTCAGCGTCGCGCGCAGCCCGGCTACAGCACCCGGTCGATCCACCGCTGTGGGTTTTCGATCTCAGCGGGCAGGGGCAGCGTGTGCGGGCCGGTCCAGACCGCATTGAACCGCGTCATCCCGACCCGGTTCACCACGTGGTCGACGAACGCCTTACCGCGGGTGTACTGACTCAGTTTCGCGTCCACGCCCAGCAGTGCGCGCAGCAGACGTTGCAGCGGTGGTTGCTTGCGCTGCCGGCGGTCATCGAAACGGCGCCGGATGAGATGAACGGACGGAACCACCGCGGGACCAACGGCATCCATCACGTGGTCGGCGTGGCCTTCCAACAGGGTGCCGAGCACCAGAAGCCGGTCGAGCGCCTCGCGTTGCGGTTCGGACTGCACAGCACGAACCAGCCCGAGCACACCGGCGTTGGCGGGATCCGGTGCACCCGCCGATACCCGACGTCGGTCCCTGACGAATTCAGCGAGACGGCCGATAACCTGGCCGACCTCATCATCGCGGTCACCGGTCAGCACACCGATCGCACGCGACATATGTTGGGTGAGCCAGGGATTGGCGGTGAACTGCACGCGGTGGGTGACCTCATGCAGGCACACCCACAACCGAAAGTCCTTCGGCACCAACCGAAGTTGACGTTCGACAGAGATCACATTCGGATACACCAGAAACAGGCAGCCACCGTCATCGGCGGCGAAGGGATCGTATTGGCCGAGGATTCCCGAGGAGACGAACGCCAGTACCGCGCCGGTCTGCGCTCCGGCCATCCGGCCCGAGGCGCTGGTGTTCGGAGTTTCGGTTCCGCCGGTCATCACCCGCATGGAGTCCGCTGCCGTGCGAATCCATTGCTCGCGGTTGATGATTCGCGCCTCGGGAACCGGGCTATCGCTGAAAAGCCCGGTGACGTCGCGGACCGGACCCTCAGCGTTCAAGGAGGCCGCGGCGAGTTCGTCGATCACCTGTCGGCGCGTGTAGTCGGTCGTGGCCGGGCCGGGCCGGGTCAGTCGGGCCCCGACAGTGCCGGCGAACCGCCAGTCGACCGCCTTCCCGACGGACAGCTGGGTGGACCCGCTCATGAGGCGCAACCGCAGCTACGCAGCGTTGCAGCTAGCGCATCAATGGCGGTTCGTCCCTCAATCCCTGCGTTGTTCGAGATGAATGCGAATGTCAGCACCCGGCCACTGGTATCGGTGACGATCCCGGCCAATGAATTGGTCTTGGTCAGCGACCCGGTCTTGGCACGCAACCACCCGGCCGGAGATTTCATCTGATCGCCGCCGACGAATCGGTTGGACAGCGTGCCGCTACCGCCCGCAATCGGCAGCAGGTCCACCAACGGCCGAAGGGCTGGCTGGTCGGGACCGACTGCGGCGCCGACCACCCCGTCGAGGGTCTTGGATGTCAGCAGATCCGCCACCGACAGGCCGCTGGAATCCACCAGCGAGGCACCGGTCGTGTCGATCTTGGCTGCCGAGAGCTTGCTCAGTGTCGCGTCGACGCCACCGGCGAAACTCAGGGGCCGGCCGGTGGCCTTGGCCACCTCGCGGGCGATGGTTTCGGCCATCACGTTGTCCGAGGCATTCATCATCTCGAGCAGCCGCTCCATCAGCGGGGCGGACTGCACCGAGGCCAACTGCCGACCTTCGGCCGGGCCGGGCGCGAAGGTGACCCGGGCCGGGTCGATACCGAGTGCCACGGCCAGGGCGCGTCCGGCGTCCAGGGCCGGAGTCGGCGATCGACGAGATTCCAGTGTGGTCGGCTGAATGCGGCCGGCGTCGAGCATCACCGACTGAATCGGGGCGATATCCCCGCCCTTGATGTCCTCCGGATCCCAGCCGGGAGCCATGTCGGGACCGGTGAACAACGACGTGTCGACCTGCACCGCAGTCGGTGTCAGTCCGCTCTTGCGCACCTGGTCGGCGAGGTCGGAGATACGCGCCGCGCCGCGATACCAGGTGTCGATGCCCGGCGGCGCTGCGGACAGGGTGGGATCACCCCCACCCACAAGCACGACCACGCCCGGCATCCGGGTCTGGTCAGCGGCCTGGACCGTGGTGGTGACGCGGGCACTGCGGTCCAGAGTGAGCAGGGCGGCACCCGCGGTGAGCACCTTATTCGTCGACGCAGGCTGCATCGGCATGCCGGCGCGCTGCTCCCATATCTGCTGGCCGCTCGTGGCGTCGGTGATGATCCCGGTCAGATTGCCGAGGTTGGGATCGCTGACTGCCGCAGCCAGGGCGGCCGTCAGGCCGGCCGTGGTCGGCACCGGGGCGGCATCCGCCAGGGGCACGACAGCGGGCCGCGCACTGGCCGGCGCCCGCGGCGGCGGCACCTGTGCACTGCTCTTGCCACCGGAGGTCAGCAATGCCGCGGCCGCGACGACCACCGCGACCACCGCAATCACCGCCGCTGCCAGCACCACGTGGGTGCGGTGCGCAGGTGTGCCAACCATGATTCTCCCGACTGCTGTGGCATTCATTGTGCCCAACGGGCGCATACCGAAGGGTATCGCTCAGTTAGGGTGTTTTCCGTCGCCACGGGGCGACGCCGAGGCAAGAAGGAGTCGCGCGGTGCAGTTCGACGTCACAATCGAGGTGCCGAAAGGCCACCGCAACAAGTACGAGATCGACCATCACACCGGCCGGCTGCGCCTGGACCGCTATCTCTACACGGCGATGGGCTACCCGGTGGATTACGGCTACATTGACGACACCCTGGGCGAGGACGGCGACCCACTGGACGCCATGGTGTTACTGCCAGAGTCGGTGTTCCCGGGCGTGGTCATCGAAGCTCGTCCGGTTGCCATGATGCACATGGAGGACGAGGCCGGCGGGGATGACAAGGTTCTATGTGTGCCGGCCGGCGACACCCGCTGGGACCATATCCAGGAAATCGACGATGTGCCGCAGTTCGAGATCGACGCGATCAAGCACTTCTTCGCCCACTACAAGGACCTCGAGCCCGGCAAGTTCGTCAAGGCCAGCGACTTCGTCGGCCGCCTCGAAGCCGAGGCCGAAGTCGAACGTTCCCGGGCCCGCTTCGCCGCCGAGGGCCACTAAAACTCTGGCGCCGGCCGAGAGTTTTCCCGGCTGTAACACGCGGTAACCCGGCCGTGGCATCGAGTGGCGATGATCGCTGCTGTGCTGCTGCATCAGGATGTGGGACTCGAGGCCTTCAACAGGCTGCCGACTCGCAAGGCCGTGCATGCGCTATACGAGTGCGTCAACAGCGTGGCAATGGCCGTGGATCTCGCCAAGACGCGTCCCTATGCCGACCACGCCGCGCTGTACCGCGCGGCCGATGCGGTGCTGTTCGCACTGTCCGAGGCTTCAATCGACGACATCATGGCGGCCCATCCCAGGGTCGGGAGGCGGCCCGGCAGCACCTACTCGCGGTCTGAGCAGTGTTCGCTGTACGACCCCCGCCCCGGGGCGATGTACCTGTTGGCTGTCGCGACGCGCAGCTACGCGGAGAGGTTCGGTTTCGAGTTCGTCCTGCATGTCGGCCGGGACGGCGCCGATCGCACATCCACAACGGTGCTCGCCGCGATCGGCGATCGGATGCATAACGACCTCGAAACCGAGCGTAAGGTCGTGCGCAACGAGATCGCTAAGCTCAACCGCAGCCGACTCGAGCGGATGATCGGACCCCGGGGCGGTTACGACAACTGGACGTGAGTCCGACAGCCCGCTGGGTATAGGCGGAGTCAGACCTCAACGGGCGTCGGCGGCGCGCGTCTTGTAAAGGCTTGCCACAGTGGTGATCAGCAGCGTCACGATGATCACCGCCAGGCTCAGCAGGGTCGGGATTTCCGGCACCGGAACACCCTCACCGCCATTGATGAACGGCAACTTGTTCTCATGCAGCGCGTGCAGCAGAAGTTTCACGCCGATGAAGAACAGGATGAATGCCAGGCCCTGGGACAGGTAGACGAGGCGTTGCAGCAGATCTCCCAACAGAAAGTACAACTGCCTCAGTCCCATCAGCGCGAAGACGTTGGCGGTGAACACCAGGTAGGGCTCACTGGTGAGCCCGTAGATCGCCGGAATCGAGTCCACCGCGAACAACAGGTCGGTGGTGGCCAACGCGACGATCACCAGGAACATCGGGGTCATCATCCGCTTGCGACCCTGTTTGACGTAGAGCTTGAGACCGTGCCAGCCGTCGGTGGTGTTGAGGTAGGTCTTCGCGAAGCGCACGACCGCGTTGTCGGCGTCGTCGCTGTGGTCGGTATCGCGAACCAGTCGGATCGCGGTCACCACCAGAAAGGCTCCGAACAGATAGAAAATCCACGAAAACTGTTTGATGGCAACGGCTCCCAGCGCGATGAAGATGCCCCGGAACACCAGCGCCAAGACGATCCCGACCAGCAACGCCTGCTGCTGGTGGACCTTGGGCACATTGAAGCTGGCCATGATGATGATGAAGATGAAGAGGTTGTCGATGGACAGGCTGTATTCGGTGAGCCACCCGGCGTAGAACTCCACACCGAACTGACTGCCGTGGAACTTCCACACCCACAAGCCGAACAGAACCGCCATCCCGATGTAGAAAGCCAGCGCGGTGACACACTCGCTTTTGCTCGGCTCATGCGGCCGACGGGCGAACACCACCACGTCGAAAAGCAGGACCGCAAGAGTGACCCCGAGGGTGATCGCCCACTCGATCGCGGAAACATCCACTGCGCAGACCTCCGGCCGTCGAAAAACGCCCGAGGTCTCTTCCGCCGCCGATAGCGGCCCGCGGAACCGGAAGGCCGACAGACGGCCAACGTGGTGACGACACCGCGACGAAGGAATACTCCCCTCTGCTGAGCCAGTGTGTCAGGTTCGCGGGCTCGATGCGACACCGGGGCGCGGGAGGCTGTCAGCACCTAGGATTCACAACCGTGGCGATGCCCGAGATCCCTTCCCGATATCTGCGCTCGAGCCAAGCCCCGCCGCCGCGAACACTGGTCGACGTTCTCTACGCCACCGCATCGCGCTACCCGGACGCCCCCGGCATCGACGACGGCACGATCCAGTTGACCTACTCCGAGATAATCGCCGATCTCGAGGCGGGTATGCGATGGCTGGCCGCGCGCGGAATCGGCAGAGGTGACCGGATCGGCGTCCGAATGCCATCGGGGGGCTACTCGTTGTACATGGCGATCCTCTCGGTGTTGGCCGCCGGCGCGGCTTACGTGCCGGTGGACGCCGACGACCCCGAGGAGCGGGCAGAGTTGGTCTTCGGCGAGGCCGCCGTGGCGGGTGTCATCACCGAGGCCGGTCTGACCCGTGGCCCGGGTGCGTCGCGCGGCTGGAATGCGGCGCCGCCGGTACCTGGTGATGACGCCTGGATCATCTTCACGTCGGGCTCTACCGGCGTACCGAAGGGCGTGGCGGTCACCCACCGCAACGCAGCGGCGTTCATCGACGCCGAGGCACAAATGTTCCTGCAGGACAACCCCATTGGGCCGGGCGATCGGGTGCTCGCCGGCCTGTCCGTCGCGTTCGACGCCTCATGTGAGGAGATGTGGCTGGCCTGGCGGCACGGCGCCTGCCTGGTTCCCGCACCCCGCGCCCTGGTTCGCAGCGGTATGGATCTCGGGCCCTGGCTGGTCTCGCGCGACATCACCGTGGTGTCGACGGTGCCGACGCTGGCAGCACTGTGGCCGGCCGAGGCGCTCGAAGCGGTCCGGCTGTTGATCTTCGGCGGCGAAGCATGTCCGCCCGAGTTGGCTGAGCGCCTCGCCGTGGACGGCCGCGAAGTGTGGAACACCTACGGACCGACCGAGGCCACCGTGGTGGCCTGCGGTGCCAGGCTCCATGGTTCGGCGCCGGTCAGTATCGGATTGCCGCTGGCGGGTTGGGATCTCGTCGTCGTCGACAACACCGGTACCCCGGTCGAACTCGGCGGCGTCGGTGAACTGGTGATCGGCGGCGTCGGCCTGGCCCGCTACCTCGACCCGGATAAGGACGCCGAGAAGTACGCGCCGATGCCGTCGCTGGGGTGGAGCCGCGCCTACCGCAGCGGTGATCTGGTTCGGCTGGAGACCGACGGACTGTACTTCCAGGGCCGCGCCGACGATCAGGTGAAGGTCGGCGGGCGCCGCATTGAACTCGGCGAAGTCGACTCAGCACTGGTACACCTGCCCGGAGTCAGCGGCGGCGCTGCCGCCGTGCGCAAAACCGCAAGCGGCACACCTGTTTTGGTGGGATACATCGCCTCAGCAGACCCGTCTTTCGACCTGGATGCCGCACGCGCCCACCTCACCGAGTCGCTGCCCGCGGCGATGGTGCCCCGGCTGGTACTGCTTGATGAACTTCCCACCCGTACCTCGGGCAAGGTCGATCGCGACGCCCTGCCGTGGCCTCCGCCGGGGTACGCCCACGATGACGGACCGGAACTGGGCGGCACCATGGGCTGGCTTGCGGCGCTGTGGCGGGATGTCCTCGGAGCGAGCGTGGACGGGCCGGAGGCGGACTTCTTCGCCCTCGGCGGCGGTTCACTGACCGCGGCGCAGTTGGTCGTTGCACTGCGCGGCCGAT
>Ga0209298_10000058_pt1 | contig 66080 bp, 73 predicted proteins | sample S_140806_EF_Meta_FD_187325 | JGI IMG/M metagenome (GOLD analysis project Ga0209298, IMG submission 187325) | Freshwater microbial communities from Lake Simoncouche, Canada to study carbon cycling - S_140806_EF_MetaG (SPAdes) (version 2) | ecosystem: Environmental > Aquatic > Freshwater > Lake ... | reverse complement strand
TTCCGCCACTTGCCACATACTGACCTTTGCATACTGCGACCCAGGTTAAGTGGGGCTCACTGAATCCGCCACTCAAACTAAAGCCAATGCTTTCAGTCTGCTTGAACTTAACTCCGAGTTTTTCCCAGGATGCTTGAGTGCGACCCGCTTTGACCGGGGTTGCTTCGGTTTTTGTTAATGTGTTGCTCATGGTTAGAATTTAACCCATCCGCTGGGTTATGTCTACAAGTATTTTCACTACCATGCGTAAGTTGTTGATATTGAATGAAATACTTTTTCTAAAAACCTGGTGACGGAACGCGGTAAACCTCGCCGAACTGCGTTTTATCTTTCAGCAACTTGCCAGACTTCACCAAGCGCGTGAGATACCTCGAGAGAGTTCCCCGCGGAATTCCCATAGCAGGATCTGCTTTCTCCCACACCTCCTTGAACGATGAGCCCTTCTCCTTGTCGACGCATGCCATCACTTCCTCGTCCTCGTATGCCTTCTTCGATCCTTCGGTTGGTCGCGCGTCGTCCGGATTAAATTCTGCTGTGCGTTTCATCAGCGGAAATTCCCACTGCACGCAGAACGGATCAATCGGCGAGAAGTCTCTCATCGTTGGCTCGACGATTAAAACATTCTCCTCCTTGTGAGGATGCATGACAAAGATGCTGTCCGGGTCTCGAGCGAATACTGTACTGCCTGACATCTTATCAAATCCTGCCCTGTTGCCGTGGCCCTTGCTGAAGTGATGCCCGAACACGACGCTGGCATTTGTTTCTACCGCAATGCTGTCAACCTCGTTCATTAACGTTGCCATCTCTCCGGCACTGTTCTCGTCTCTCTCTCCATACAGCTTGTAGATCGGGTCGAAGCAGATCAGTCCAAACTCTCCAATCCGCAACTGGTCGATGATCTTGGGCCGCAACGCGCTCAGGTCCGCCGAGTGTCCTCGCAGATTCCAAACGAACAACTGGTCGTTGGGTATCTGAATGCCAAGCGCCCGGCACACTGATCTTATCCGCTCCCGGAACGAGTACTGTTGGATCTCAAAGTTAATGAACAGCACCCGCGTCTTGCGAGTAGGCATCTCCCAAAACTTTGTGCCCGACGCCACACATATCGCCAACTGCAACAGCGTCCAGGTCTTCATGCTCTTGCTCGTCCCGCCCAGCACCATCTTGCAACCGCGGTGCAGGGCACCAAAGATAATCTCCTCCGGCTTCTCAATCGGCAATTCATCGAGGGCCCCCGCCTCCATGATGAGTGGGAGATTCCCACTGCCCCATGGCTTGCTGGCCCCGGCCAGGATGTTCCTAATATCTTCCGGGCATGCGTCCTGTTCTTCCATCGCACCGAGCGCCTTGAGCGCAGCCGTGTGCATGTTCCGCATCCGAGTTGTCTTCCGCAACCTGGGCAACCAATAGTCCATTTTCGACGCGGACGTGATCGATCCTGACATAATCTTCAGGCTGAATTCATGCACATACTTCTGGTGCTCCTTCGCCACAAACTCACCCATGGCGACAGCGTCAGGTGGCACACCATCCCGAAGCCCCCGGGCGACGCACCGGGCTACTGGTTGGTAGTAGTTGTGCGGGTCCAGGATCTCAGCCTTGTTCCTGTCCAGGATCGTTGGGTCAGTGAAGCATGCTGACAGCACTGCCCACTCCGCCTCGTTATCCCGCGGAGGTCCGTAAGAGTCTGGGTTCATTGCGGTTGCGTCCCCCACATGTTCCTCCAGGCAGTCTTACGCATTTCCACAATCACGCTCCACACGTTGGGAGGAAACGACCAGCACTTCTCAACCTGGAACTGTTCCGCCAGTTTCTTTAGTTCGTTGGGCACCTCAGACTTATATTCGTCAATCTTCATTTAATTACCCTTCCTTGATTGATGAAACTTTCGGTTCTCATTTTCACTACACTTCTCGGGCGTCAACTTCTCCAGGCGCCGGACTACGTCACGGTGGTCCACATTGGCCCCGGCGGCCATGAGCCATGTAGCCATAGGTTCCCCGCGGACCGCGCGGACTAATTCGTCTGACTCGATGTAGCTTTTGTATCCGTCTCCGTGTCCCGAGTTGCGTCTCGGCTTGGCTATTGATACGAGCCCGGACAGAATCTTTCTGCGATTCAGTAGTTTAATGTCTGAGATCATCTGCACGACGACCTCTCCTGCGAGTTGCCTATACCTTTCGGTCAGGTCTCCTTTTGTGAGTCTGGTGGATTGCATTGTGGGGTTCCTTTCGTTGGGGTTGTTGTCTTATCTTCTACAAAACATCCTGTCAACATGTCCAGCTTATATCCATTTCCGTGCCAGTAATCGTAAAGCATCGCGTTGATTATTCTTCCTTGGTTGCCGAATTCTTCAGGGAACAAGTTCCCCGGAGCGAGGCCAAGATCCTTCACAAGCGCCCCGAACTTGACCGAGGTTATCTTGTAGATTTTCACTTAGTTCTTTGTTGAACAGCAGGGCCGCGTCGACGTTTGTAATGATCTGCCGGATTCCTGGAGCGTGAGTGTGGTCAGCCTTATCGCGCTCGACAACGAGCATCCTCTTAGTTGCCTCGAGGATATCACGTTGCCATTTGAGGGTGTTCGCCAAGCTCACCGATTCTTGCTCTTGCCAGCTGAACGAAGTGCGATCGCAACCATCTGTTCAAAGCTCCGGGCCTTGCCTCCGGCCCCGCGCTCCTTGCCTTTCTTCTTATTATCCTTAATCAGTTCCCGCATGTTCTTCGATACGTTCTTTCCGAGTGGCATAGTTTAGTTTCCTTTCTGTTTGTTGTTTACCGACATTACGCTGTTTCTTCTCCGACTACATCGTCCCAGGTCGCTTCCTCACCGTGCCAGGTCTCGCGCTGTCCGCGCAGCCACTTAGGCTTGTCGCCTGGGGTAGTGAAGCTCGACTCGTTCCACAGGACGTTGTTGCCCGGGACAGCAGTGATCCTGCCGTTGTTTAGTCTAATGAAGTGGTGAGACTTAGTCTGCTCCGGGGCCATGGAGAATCCGTCTCCGTAAGGTTCAGCAGTAAACATGTAGCGCCCAACCTCCCATGTCTTCTTGCTAGCGATCCACACCCTGCAGGACAGACCCATCAGATATTCGTATTCGATCGTCGTGAAGTTCCACCCAAAACAATCCCACCTCTGCGCGTCGTTCAGATCCCAATCGGCAATAGCTACCTCTCCATGAGCCAAGGCATGCAGTGGAAGTCCGCGGTAGATCGCGCCACACTTGAGCATAACCGTGCATCCCCAGGCCCGGCCAGGGATCGCAGTCAGCCCAAACCAGACAGCGTCATCTATCTCCTGCTTCACACCGTCCGACACAAATGCCATGTCGACCTTGACGTATAGGTGGCGAGGAAGGCTGGCTGCGTGGGTCATTTGACCTTCTTCTGGGGCAAATCGTTCTTAACCTTCTTCCAGACTGACTCGTCCTTATCGAATCCAAGAGACCAGTTCATGACCTTGTTGTAGATCGAATACCCATATCCAAACCGCATGAACGTCCTTGAGATCAAGTCTCCTATCCAATAAAAAGTCCAGGCTAGCGCTCTCATTTATTCAGCTTGTCGCAGTACATGAGAAGTACTCCAAAGACAACCATCCAAAACATAATTATAAAGAAATCGCTCATCGCCACTGTCCTCCTGTAAGCCAGGCGACCAGCACCCACCTAGAGCCAAAGAACACTGGCAGTGCTTGGTGCCTGATGTAGGCGGGGAACATCGTTGCCGATCCACGCTTCTTTACATCTTTTCCGTTATGCAAGTCGCACTCAACCCTAAGCCCTCCGCCCAGGAACTCTGATGGATCTGATAGGTTGATCACCATCGTTAGCTTGCGGTCGCTACCGTCGAAGCAGTCGAAGTGTGGAAGGAAGAACTGACCCGGCCTGTAGCGCAGGATCTGCAGTTGCTGAATGCCAGTGATGTCAAACTTGTAGTGCTCTTCGTTTAGGTCGCTAGCGACATTCCTCACCACTTCGTATAGCCACTTGTAGTGTTCCGCGAACGGTACCCAGCACGATGAACATGTCCTGGTGTAGGAAGACCTAGTCGTGCCATCCTTCTTCATGACGTGAGATCTTTTCATGCCTATGACCTCGGCATCATCACGGATCATATTGCACTGGCCCTGCGTCAACACGTCCGGCTCACACACTGCCGTAAGAATCTTTTGTTTGAAGTTATTCATTTGCCATCTCCTTGAGCGCGGTCTTTAGTGCGTACTGGAATAGTGCTTCCTTGTCGTTAGCAATATGAACGCGCCCAGCCTCGGCGATTGCCTCGTAGACGTCCTTGTCCACGTCCAGGCCCAACTCATAGCAGACAACTTTCTTCTCAGAAACAATTCTGATTAGATTTTCTTTAGGTTTGCTTGGATTTCTTTTGTCTTTGCCAGAATATCTTCTGGCTTGATTGACCTTAGAACGTTGCACCATTTGGGGTCTCCTTTTATCGAGTTGACTGCATCTTTGCATTTGTCCTTGGGTTGCTCGTACACCGAGCATGGGGCGTTGGGACAAACATCTTTAGGGAAGATTGGCTTCACATATTTGTAGTACTTCGATGTGTGCTCAGGTCCGTAAGGTCCGTACAGCCCTACGGTTGGCGCGTCGAATACCGCGGTCATGTGCATCACTGCCGACTCTGGGCAAACAGCCATGTCGCATCGAGCCGCAAGGTGTAGCAGAGACCTAACGTTGCGCAGTCTTCCCTGGAGATTGATTAGCCTGTTGTGCGTGATGGATAGGGGAGGATCGTCGTGGCCTACTGCTACAACGTGCCAATCCTTATTCTCCTTTAGGAACGACTTGATGAATAGTCCTGCCTCGTATGTTGGGTAGCTCTTCCACAGGCTAGATCCACTGATCGAATAGAGCAGGAATGGTCCGGCAACGTCAAATCCAACCGTAGCAAGTTCATGCTGATCCTTTTCCATCAGCTTTGCGTATGGCTTCTTAAACTGATCGTCAACCTCTACGCCCCAGGATCTGTAGACGTAGTCATACACGTTTCCGTCTAGGTGTGCGGTCTTCGACAAGATATCGTCAAGACAGACGTGGCCTTTGTACGACTTCCAGGTGGAGATTGTGGGTGCTAATGGTAGCGCCCTGACTCCTGCAAATCCTTCCCACAATCCAAGATGACGTTGGGGAACGTAGACATCGATCCTTCCGTCTCCCTCGTAGTGTTGCATTGCCCTGGCAATGCCCATGGCGATGAACTGATCTCCAATCGCCCCGCCCCGGTACAGGCAAGCATATCCTCCAGAGGCACAACCAACCCTGTACGGTATCGTGTACGCGTCTGCATGTGTGCCGGGTATCCCGCGGACTTCATCCGGGACTACGATTGAATCGTGCGGATGGTGGAGCCGATCGTCCAACATCATGGGATCTTTTAGGGTCAATATTCTCATGGTAATACCTTGTCCATTTCCTCAATCCACTTTGCCCTGGCATCTCCGTAGATCCCGGCTGCGTGTGGCATGAATCCGTCCGACTGTTTCTTGTCCTTTGGAGTATTGATCTCCATCGCGTTCCATTCCCAGCTTAGGAAACGGATAGAGTAACCGAGCATTCTGGCCCGGTAGTTTGTGAAAGTCTGCTCAGGGAAAGCGAACGGTGCGTACACGAAATTTGCCCAGGCGCCTGCATGTTGCTTGTCGCAAACCATGACCCCGGTATTGAAATAGCCTTGAGTCCACTTGACCGATCCGAGCATGGCCTGGGATAAGATCATCTCGTTCGCCCGGCCCCAATGCAACTGGTCTCCGTGAGGAGCGTCGGCACAAGCGTAGAAGTGTCCGTGAGGGAAAGTCTCGAATGGGTTTACACACTCGCGCGAAATCAATACATCGCTGTCAACGAACAGAGTCCTGTCAGAATTCTGCACCGCGTCGACTAACGACATCTTGGCTAGCAGTCCGATCGGGTTCTCCGGCTTGATGACCACAAGATTAGCGTCCCAACGCTTAGAAGATTCTTCCATCCTTGGCAGGGAATGCTTCTCAAACCATTCCGGCAACTGGCAACTAACTGTTACTATTTGCCTCTTCATTAATGCCTGCCTCCTTGATTGCTTTCTTTAACCCCTCTGGGATGATCGTTAGCTTTCCGCCAGAATCAAAAATATCTCCATTTGAAGTCACCGCGTAGTACCTTTCGCCCCACTGGACAAAGATCATGTTGACTTCCTCTCGTCCATAAATCTCTGGATGATCTGATGCAGTCGATAATTTTCCCATGACAGATACTCCATGATGCGCTCCATCCTGGTCGACTCGTCCTTATGGAGGAACACTGCAAGAGGGTCCTCCCAGGTCTTTGTCTTTGGACCAATATGGATGCTGGTGCTATTTGTCGTCACGGATTTTGTCAATTTTTTCAACCGCGATCATGGTTACCCAAACCAATGGCGCAAGCACAATCACGACAGTTGTGATTAGCCCAATCAGAAATATCAACTCAACGATGCGCCCAGCCATTAATGTATTTTCCCTTCCTTCGCCTTGTAGAGCGTAAACACGGCCCGAACCAGTGCTCGCTCCAGGTGGTCGATACAAGTTTCGCCGGAACCATCCGGAGAAGACGTGTTGCCATCGATCTGTTGCATTGCCCGGGTCATGTGGGCAATTGCCCTGTCCGAGTTGTAGCGGAGCGAATTCTTGTGGAACCACTCTCCAAACCTAGACTTGTTTGACCCCCGGCTCATGATCTTTCTGATCACGGTGCTCGCATGAGTAGCTACGTCTTCGATCGTTGGTTCTGTATGCTCTCTGACCGGGAGCCCCTCCTGGAGCTCTCGAACTGCTGTTCCTAGCGAATCGATCGCTTCCATGATTGATTGAGTACTATCTGCCATAACCAACCTCCTTCGCTGTCAACTTGGATCTTTCAAATGCTTTTGCAGTTGGAGCTCCCTCAGATCCCGGCTTTCTCATTCTTTCTTTTGAGCCAGCCTTAATCCTGGCCCTCTTCTTATGTATGTTTGCGTATAGTCCTGGTTTCATTTTTATTACTCCTTTTGCTAAACCACACCCTTGGGTTTGAATTTCTTGTCAAAGCACCACAGGGCCAGACAGTGCTGAAAAGCACTCCAGCCATCTTCCAACTCCTGCTCACTCCACTTGTGAACAAACGGAGCAGATGGAGTCTTCGAAGACAGGATCACTGACATGCAGTGCACTTCCTTGCCAAGGGCCTTCCTGTATGCCCCTAACTGCATAGCGTCGTGTGGGTAGACCGGGCGCCTTGATGCTGTCACCTTATCTGGGTCGAACGATCTGTTCTTCAGATCGATTAGGCATGTGCCATACTCGGAGTGATCAATCAGCGCGTCCGCCTTCCCAGCGTATCCAGCACCGACCAGCACCTTCTCTTCCCAATGCGCCTTGACGACATCGGAGTTGATCCACTTCACCATGTGTTCGGCAAACGGAACAAGATCTTCCCGGATCTTAATATCCTTTACGGATACAGGCTCCTTCTTCTCGCGTAGCAGTGGTAGTAGCCTCTCCTGGACGTCGTGCATAGCAGTGCCATGGTTCGACGCCTTCTTGGTGACTGCCTTGCTCAACTCTTCAATCACTGAGGCCCAATCTTCCAGGGACTCCCCGGGAAGTCTTGGGCGCTCGTCGGCTGCGAGTAGACACTGAGATATTTTCCACGCGTTAAGCTGTGGAGCGTCCTTCACTTTCATCACTGAAGTGACCGACGGAAGAAGATCAATTCCTTCCTTGGCTAACTTCCTCACGTCCCGGAGCGTTGTTGGACGATCGCGCCCTTCAGCGTCCGGGACCGTGTGGTAAGCCTCTCCGTCAGTCGAGTACCAGTGCGCGGAAAATTCCGCTGACACAAGTTTCGTCGGCGTTTCCGAATAAGTAGAGAGTTCCAGTGCCATTAGAACGGTGCTCCGTCGTCAGTCGCTACGGTCGACTTGACTCCACCGAGCTCTTTCGACAGAAGAACTTTTTCCTGTAGCCACTTCGGCAAGTTGTTAAACTCGCCACCCTGGCCTTGCTCAATCTCATACGAGATAAGATTGTTTACGCGCTCGGGAACTGCCATGCCTTTAGGCATTTTGGATGCAGATCCAATCGCAGCGTAGGTCTTGCCGGAGGTTTGGCTAACCTTGTGGACTACGTTGAGTAGTGCCGACTTCCCCAGGAAGTCAGTCACCTTGAATGAGGCGAGTTGCTTCGCGTTGAGCGCTGATCCTAGCCAACCCTCAATGAACTTCCGAAGCGACGCCTTCGGTCCGATCGACGCGGTAAACTCCGCGGAACAGACCAACGGCTTTTTGATGATGGTGACCTTACCATTCTCTACTTGCTCGAAGTCGTCGTTCTGGTCGCAGATCTCAAACGCGATCCGGATCTTCTTTAACTCCTTCGTCTCACCTTGGTAGGTGCTCTTTTGGGTTCCCATGTCAATTACCGAATAGCAGATTGCAGGATGCGCTCCCGCCTCTACGATCGGTCTTTCTTTTGTGCTTTTCTCGCTTAGTACTAATGCCATATGTGTATTCTCCTTTATGGTTTATTTGGGTTTATTTGAGGTGAAGTCTGATGAATGTCTTTTGCGTGTGTAACTGCTGGCAACACGATCGGAAGACTATTATTTACTAAATCGATCCAATCCTTAAATTTCATTGTGACGTGCCATCCTGTTTGATTTCTTCGATGACAGACGATAGGTGTTTTACCAGTTTTTGAATCGTTGGTAGACTGTTGCATCCAGTCGTAAATTTTGGTTTGCTGGCAGTACTTGACCTCGACGTGGAAGGGCCAGAATTCTGATTCGACCAGTACGTCACTAGCTCCGCCATCCGGAGACCCGCAGAATTGCTGGGCGCGCCTAGCCTTCCATCCAGCCTCACTGAGCAGGCTTGATACCTCGCGTTCACCGCGTTTCCCCTTGTTGCGTGACATCTTTCCTCCGCCCATGGTGACCTCCTTGTTTCAAGATCACCGGACTCTGCCGAAACACGGCAACTAGGTCAACACATTATTTTTGGGAAACTTTAATTAGCTTGACTTGCTATATTTTAGCCAAACTCATCCAGGCAATTGAATCTTCTGGAGATGCGGAACGCGTCGCTTTCATTTTTCTTGAGTCAAATACCCAAAGCAAATCCTTGTCCAGCGCGACCAGGAATATTAGGTCGATGCACTTGCCATACTTCCTCTTGTCGACTCCGCGCCCGGTGCTGAACTTGTAGCTCGGGCCCCTTCTGCCATTGCTGTGTAGCCGCGGGGCGCCACACGACTTGACCTGGATTCTTTTGAATGTTCCGTCCTTCTCCGCAACGATGTCGTACCCGGCGTTGTCCTCAAATGGGGTCAACACGTTCCACCCGGAAGCGAGGAGTCCTGCGATTACCCTAGCGACTCCTACCGCTCCTGTCTGACGATTACCCGGTTGGGGCATTCCCGAAAAGCCGATATCTGTTCGAGACTCTATTCTGGAGACCATTGAGGAACTTTTTACGTTCTGGGTTCTGCTCCGCAAGCCTTCTCTCGTAGGTCATCTGCTCGACAGAAACGTTCCTCATTACCTCTGATGGGTTCAGTCCCTCCAGGGCCTTGAGCGTCTGAGGCCCAAGCGCTCCGTCATCCTTCACGCCGATCGCGCGTTGCAGGAACTTCGTTGCCCCTCCGACCCCGCGGTTGAATGCCAGGTCCTGGAAGAAGGGTCGGTAAGGCTCAGGAAGTTTAGACGTGAAGGGCCTGGCATATTCTACGACGTACCTGGCAGCTGCGTCCCTGCGCTCCCCCGCTGGAAGATTCTTCAGCATCTCCGCGGCCGCTGGATGATACTTGTCGTTGATCCCGGCGACTTCGTAGCTACCGCCCATATCCCCGGAAGGGAGATTGTAGACCATTACGTTCCCGGACTTGTCCTTCCTGGCCTCCATGTCAACTGTCGCCAGGGCTGAGTCGTATTCATTCTTGGGCACCTTTGGCCCGATTAAGTTTTGATCCTGCATAATATTTTTAGTCACTTGATCCTCCATTGCTCTTTGTGTTGTCTCTGACCGGATGTCGTCCATCGTCGCCGCGGATCGCATGCGCTCAGACATTGCGACCAGGCGCTGACCCTTCTCGTCGGTCCACCCCGCCCTCTGTGGCTCTTGCATCGGCCTGGACGCGTTTTGCCTGTCGAATTCTCCGGCCCCAAATGGGGTAAAATTTCTGCTTGCGCTTAGTTCCGGGATCTGTGTTAGAGTATTAGCCATGAAGAAAATCCTATTGTTGGTCGTCTTGTCACTCGGTCACTGTTTCGCCGGGGATCTCACAGATGCAACCGGGAACTACGGTGGTTCCGTCTACCGCACTTCCTACAGTACATCCACAGGGGAATACGGTGGTTCCATCTTTAGGAACAGGAGTCTCTCCGACGCCTCCGGAAACTACGCTGGATGCCTCACAAGGAATGGAAGCATTGTCGACGCCAAGGGGGCCTACGGAGGTTTTATTTCCAGGTTTGGAGATACCGACGTCGAGTGAGGTCATTTTTTGGCCTCCAGTTGTTTTTTAATTAGCCTAGACTTTACTGCTGATTCGAGGTTTTGAGTCTGAACATTTCTGGCAGTTGCGCCTCGAACTCCGCGTCCAGTTCGTCCTCCGCTGTCCTGTCCGGCCATGCTACGCTTAGGTAGTTCTCCCGCGTTAGGGGCAGTCCCTCCCTCAGTAGGAACCTGACCGCTCCGTCTTGCCCAGCTAGGGTCTTCAATTCCTCCTGCAAATCTGCTGATTGTGTTTCTTGCTTCATTTATTTTTACCCTTCCTTTAGTATAGCTCTTCCAGACGCTGTCGACAAATTCTTTATTTTTGGCCTGGCCCTTGAACGTTGGCTTGAACAGGCCCCGGATTGCCTCCCAGGTAATGCTCTGCATCTCCCGGGGAAGTACTTTGCGCTCTTTCGCAGCGTTTCTGTAAGCCTCGGCAAATAGTGCGTAGGTGCCAGACGCTCCAACTATCTTAGAGGAGGGGCCTCCGCCAAGGTTATGAAGCACCTCTGTAGACCCGCCGGACAAGGGACGGAGTAGCCCGGCCGCGACTGCATGCGTATCAATAGTAACGTCTCCGAACTTGGAATTGGGCTGGAGGATATTGTTGAAGAAGTTTCTGACCTTGTGTTCCTCGCCAAGCTGGTTGTGAATGTTTTCCCTGGCTCCGTTCTCAAGAATACTAATCCCCTTCTCAATCTGCGAGAATGACCCCCAACCAACCTTGCCCTCGGTTCCGTCATCGTTGAGCTTCTTGCCTAATATCTTTCCGTCTGGGTTATAGACGTCGAAGGATCTAGAATTGTTGACCTCGTCCCAAGCGCGCAGGAAGATAGCCTTGTCGAACGAATCCTTGACCTCGCTGTAGCGCTTGCCGAGAAGATTCTTCCTCGCCGAATTTACTAGCATGCCCCTCTTGGGGTCAGACTTTAACCAGTTAAACATTTCCTGAGAAAACACCTCTTTGGATTTGTTTGTGTTGATGTCAATTACTCTGTCCGCAAGCGACACGTTCATAAACCAATCCTTCTGCGGGGATAGCACAGCGAGCACTCCTGCATTCTGCCTAGTTTCGGTCCCATACTTCCCGGACCACTCCTCGGAAATCTTTCTGGCTCCGTCGTACCACTTCTTGGCCTGCTCCCTAAGCTCGGGTTTGAATGAGTCGTAAAGATACAAAAGATTGCCCTTAACGTGATCGACGAATTCCCCGAGAACCCCTTCGGTGGTCTTGCTCTTTGGGCTAAATCCAGGGTACTTCTTAACAAGGTCCGCCTGTTTTTTAGCTAGTTCTTTGTCCTTCAGGATAACGTCTAGGCCAATCGTCAGCTTCTCGGTAAGCGGATTCTCTGTCGCCTTAACTGCCTTTGGATTCCTTTGGCTAACCCAAAACTCTTCGTCTTTCTTTTCGGCTTGGCTAGCCGGAGCAAACTGTTTCTGCTCTTCGCCACCGATTAGGCTAGTAAACTTTGGCTCAGTCTTAGCGGTCCCGGAAAACTCTTTCTCCATCTCCTGCATCTTGCGAACCCCGGCGAAAACCTCTGGGGTAATGTCAATTTTCCACATTGGGATTTGATCTGGCTCTACAATTCTTGACCCAGGATTAGACGCCCTTGATTCCATTGCGCTTTTCTCGCCATCCATTGGCAACGTCCTGCCATCCTGGGTTATTACATAGTAGCGGTCGTTTGTTATGGATGACTTCTCTACAGGGGCTCCATACTGCTTCATGTACTTGCCAATCTCGGATGGCAACATTTCGTCATAAAACTTTGCCATTCCCATCTTGCTACTCCCTGCCATGCCAGGATATCTCTCTTGCTGTTCCGCGCCAATTGTCCATCCGATCCATTTCTTCCCTGAGTCAACTGCCTCGGCCAGGGCCCTTTTGAACATTTGAATCGGCCAATCTTTCCGGAACGGTGCGTCCGGGACGCTTTTGTACGGATCTATTTTGCTCTCTCCTTCGGCCCTGTACCATCTCGTTTGATCCTCTCTGCTTAACTTGTCAAATTCAATGGGATCACCGTACTTCTTTCTGAATTCATTTTCTAATTTTACAAGATTATCATCCTCTTTATATCCGTACTTTCTTCCCGCCTGGTGCCTATCGCTTTGAATCTCTTCAATGAATAATCCATCTCTACCAAAAGAATCGGGCCTTTCGTCCAAACGCATGTGCGCGATATAGTCGGTAACCTTTGGGTAATGCTTTGAAATGTATGCTTTTTCAATTGACTCATTTGGAAGTTTCGCGTCGTATGCTCTTGCAAGGTCAACAATTTCCTGTGTCACCGTGTCGTTAAACTCAACGACCCTGTCATTCGTTGATATGTCCTCGCCACTAATTCTTCCGTAATCAAGTTCATCCAATCCGGCTGCGCTTATGTCTGTCAGGAAACCATCCGCATCTTTTGCGTTCTTAAATTCAATTCTGTAGGCACCTTTTCTTTTTGTTCCTTGGTCCTGTTTCCTGGACAGCACAACTTCTCTGTAATTCTTCCCGCCAGGAATTGTGAACCCACCAAACCTTGGCGCATTCCCTGACACTGATGCCCTATCAAATTGCTCTGCCCTTGCGTTCAAGTGCTCTGCTTTTTTCATCATGCGATCAAAAGTTTCGTAAACCTTGCTTTCACCAATTTTTCCAAGATTTGTTGGAGAATTCTTTAGGAAAGCCCTTGCTTCCTCTTCCGCAGCCATTGCCATCCTTGTGAGTTGGCTGGATGTAGAAATATTGTCGCGACGATTCTGCAAGTCCATCATTTCACCGTAGGCACCATCGCCCATCTCGTCGTCCATTCCTCCCAGTGGATTAGCTGAATCTGCGACCTCAAGCTCATTCAGTCTTGCAATATCCTGCTCGTTTAAGGCAGTTTTTGAGCCTTTTGCTGAACCGTATCTTGTCTCTTCAAGCTGGACCTTGCCCTTTCCAGCCAGGAATTCTTCCAGCTTATCTCTTGGTACTTTCCCTGCGTTTTCACTTGCAAGCCTATCAATCTCTTCATTAATTCCTGACCACTTAACATCCTCCTCGTTTACCCCGCGGGTCTGGCCTGGCTTAATAATTGCCTTTACTTGCTCTGGAGTGGCAAGTCTTGGCATCTTGTCGCGAATAGCCTTCTGGAGTGACACGTCTCCAGGCGCCAAGTTCGCGGCTTGCTTCTGGTAGTCAAAGAAGAATCCTGTACGCCCGGTATCGCGAGAGTTAGCAATACGGTCCAGGCGATAGGATTTGACCAGGCTCCCCGGGGGACGCCCTTCGGCTACGTACATGGGATTCGCATTTTTGTTGGCAATGTTTGTGATGCCGAATAGGTAGTTGATCGCGTTGCGCTTATCGATGCCGATCCCTGTCTCGCCTGGTCTTTCGTTGGCATGGTTGTCCAGGTACTGCATGACGTCCTTCTCGTAAGACGACAGGTCTCCACCCCACACTTCATTGATCCGGCCCTTTCCGCTCCTGGCAAAATCAAGCATGCGACCGCGCAGAGCAGATATGTCCACTGCCTGAGCCAAGATGTTCCCGGCCTTGGATAGGCGCCAACCCAAGAACGCGATCTCGGATTGTCCAACCTTAATGTTGCCTAGTCCGCGCTTAACAGACTGAGCCCAACTCCCATCCTCGCCTGTGCCGATCTTTTGGTACCAGACAGAATATGTCTTACCCTCCTGACGGCTGTCCTGGAGGGTCTTGGCTACTTCCTTCGTGAAATCGTTAAAACTGTCGAGGTTAAAGAATCCCTCCGGGAGGGTATTGCCACCGACGTATGGTTTGCCATCGGACTGAATCTTGACGCCAAACTCAGGGCTCCCGCGCTCCAGGACCGCGTTGGGGTCGTACATTTTGGCAACGTCTGCCACCCGGGCCTTGTCAACTGCCAGAATCGATGCCGGGTCTTTGGCTCGAACAGTACCGTCCGGGAACCTTACCGCAAAATCGTTTTCCTCAAGATTTGTCTTTCTGTTGCGAGTAAATTGGATTGCTGGATTGTTAGCCAGGTTTCTGTTTCCTGGCCCCGGGACTAGCGTCACGTCCTTCTGCTTTTCTGCCTTCTCTAGTCCGTCAAGATACTTGTCGCGGTCCCGGAACCATCTTGAGGTTAACTCTCGAAGCTGTTTAGACGGAACAAGAGGATTGTCTTTGAATAGAGTATCAATATTCGTCGGCTTAGGCCCGGTTGTGTCGATCCCAAACTTATTCAAGAGCCTGCCAACAGGGGCTAAGAATCCTTCCTGGAGCGAGAGCAGATCTGTGCCCGGGAGGGTCTTGCGTCGCAGAGAATCTAAATCCTTCCCGCGGAACTCGCCCACAAACTGTTCTGCCAGAACCTCGTCCGCTATCCAATCAAGATCCCCGGCCCCAGGCTCGGACCGCTGAGATCCTTCTCGGAGCTCGTTTGCCTTTGCCCTTATTTCGGCCTCGGTCGGTGTGCCCCGGCCTTGGCGCTCGCCTTCCAAAAGTTTCCTGGCGTACTCATTTCCAAATCTGCGCAGGCCCTCTTCACCATATTCTGACATGACTGCCATCCGACCTTCAGCCTTATTAATTGCCGGAGACTTCATGATGGCATGCATGATCTCATGCTTAACCGTATCCCCGGAGGACCGCATGTCGTCCATGTTTACTAGGAGCCTTGTCGTGCCTGACTTATCTGGAACTGCTTTGACAACTCCGGCCGCGTTGATCCCAGCATTTTCGGGCATCATGAACGAGTCTCGACCGTGGAATTCAACTTGGACGTCGGGCGCCATCATCTGGAGAGTCGCGGCGTCTAGGAATGGGCGATTGTCCTTGCGGACATAGTCGGCAATCTTGTTTACGTCTAGGCCAAGATCCGCCTGCCTTGCGAAAAGTCTGTTGACGTCACCCTGCTTGGCAAGCGCCTTCTTTGCTGGGATCGCTGCGACTCCCTTGACCGCTCCTCCAATCGTGCCAAGACCACTCCCAATAACCAATCCGCCACCGATACCCTCTTCCTCTCCTCCAGACGCAACATAGCCCAACCCTGCGCCGACGGCCGCAGATTTGACAGCGCCCTTGCCTGTCTCCAGGCCAAGCTCCGCGGCCCCTTGCGTGATCGGAGAAGATACAATCGATGTGTTCGCGGCCTTTCTAAGCCACTCGGGATTCTTCTGATTCTTCGCGACGCGCTCCATGACGGTCATCCTGGATGGTCCTGTCATCGCCTCTTCTCCAGCGATCCGGACTGCCTGGGCTCCGCGCTCCACAACCTCTGCTCCAGCCCTAACCCCGGCTATCTTAGCTCCAATTGGAAATGCCCCGGGGATACCTATTGCGGCCGCTCCTGTGGCGATTGCTCCTGCAGTCTTTGGCGCAGTTACGCCAGGCAGAACGCGCTGGATACCTTGCCCAACCTTTTCGACTCCAAGATCAATGGCTCCGCCTGTTGCCCGGGCCGCGGTCTCAATCCCCCGGGCGATTTTAGTTGTGGCGCCTAATCCTCTTCCGGCAATTCCTGCCGCCTTCGCTCCTGGCCCAATGAATGGAACTGCGAGCGTCGGATCTAGGACCATGCTCGCGGCCTCCGCGGCCTTTGGTGCGAACGTCCCTTCCGGCAATCCGACAATGCTTTTGCCCTGGGCTCTTTCGGCGTTCATCTTGTCGATCGCCTGCATCTGGTAGTTTTGGTCGATCGTCTTTTGGTTTAGGTAGGACTTGTAGTCGTCCTGCATTCCAAGCGCTCCAGCCACCATGAACGGAGCCTTTTCAATAAATTTAGATGCTCCGACTGCCATTGTGCCAAGGTCGACAGTTCCCCTGGCCCCGGCTTCTAGCAATGTAGCTGGAAGTGAAGGATCGCCCGGCCTCGGCTCGCGCATCGATGCCGTTTTGATTAGTTCCGGGATGCCTTCTTTGATTACAGGGCCAAGATACTCCGCGGCCCCGGTCATTCCAGCACCAATTCTGCTGATTGCTCCAGGCTCAGTAGCCTTGAGAATCGAAAACTCTTCTTCGCTAGCTATGAACGAAGGATCTGATTCATCTTGAGATCTTAGGAATGACGAGGTCGACGCCTCGTCCATGACAGGCTTAGAGTCTACAAATGAAACTCCCCCACCGTAGGCGCTATGAACTAGCGACGCTTCTTCTTGCGTAAACTCAAAATTCGGATTGTCGCGGTACTGGCGCAGCAAATAATTTGCTGCCTCCAATGGATCCTGGATGATTTCGTCGGCCATGACCGACTAGCGGTTTTGAATTACCTTGCGAGTGCGAGGATCGTATCCGCCGAATCCGGTAGGACTCATTGGACGTTGTGCGGGTTGTTGCGGCATCTGCTGTTGCCCAGCCTGCCCGGCTTGTTGGCCCTGCGATTGATCGTCCAAGTTCGACTTGGGCAATTCAACGGTTCTTCCAGCAATGCTCTTGTAGTCTTCGGCCCTTGCCTTCAGTCTTGTCCTCATGCTCTTAATCGCGGCGAGCGTCGTTGCCGTGGTTGGCCCTGTGAGGGGATTGTTGAATCCAACAGATACAGGAGTTGTCCCCATTGGGATGGCAAACTTCCTGGCTGCCTCAACTTCGCCTTCTCTTGCTACAGATCCAGGATCAAGAACTTTCGCTAGAGATACTGCGAATAGGTATGGAATTTGCTTCAGTGTTGCGGACCCATCTGGGTCAACAGTTTCAAAATTTCCGTACTTTTTTACAGTATTCTCAAGCTCGTCTGCCATGCGATATGCCTCGCGGATGTTTGACTCAAACGCAAAATCTGCCTGCGTCAACTCCTTACCCTTGGCGACAAGGGCTTTCTCCCCGGCGTCAGCGACGTTCATCATGATTCTTCGCTTCTCCGGGTCCTGCTCCATCATCGCCTTTTCTTTGTAGTACTTAACCTTGTTGACCTGGCGATCGACGTAGGCGTCGACAAGTTCTTCTGAAAGTCCGGCGGGAACTACGATGCTTGTGCCGGGCGCTGCCCTTGTTCCTGTCGTCTCTGCCAGCCTATTCATTAGCGCAGCCTGTTCGACAGGATCGCTCGATGCCATGAGGGCTTGACCAACTCTTTTTGCTTCTTGCTCGGGGTAAAGTTTTTGCTTGAGCATCTCAACTCTAAGCGCGCGATCTTGATCTTCCATCGCCTGGCGAGCATCTTCTTTTCTGTATTCTTCGGCCTGAGATGGAAATGGGAATAAAGCTCTTGGTCCTGCCATAAAGTTATCCTATCTTGCTGTCCATCCATTTGCGGATGATGGACTTGATTTTTGGTTTGTTGCGTATCGATTCCGCAATTCTTTCCCCATACTCAGTGTAGAAGTTTCTTAGATTATCGGACGCTTTGGTTAGCATCCACTCGCGGAACTGAAGCCACTTAGGATTTTCTTCTCCATAGACTTCTCTAGCGACCCAACAGAAAATTGGCCCACCACCAGATCCACCAAATATGCCTCCTGGAGAAACCTTTCCAAGGATGCCTCCGGCGGCGGAAAGATAGTTAGGCAATGAATTCGCGCTATCAACCTGGGCCTGCGCCCCAACTTGGGCTCCGTATGTGCTGGCCTGGTAATTGGCTTGCGAGCGATAAAGATCATTAAACGCCTGAGTAAGGGCGACAGGAATGTTTTGATCAACTGCTTGGTAGAAAGGCGCAGCGGTAGATGCCTGCTGATTAAACCCACCAGGAAGAGATTGGTTCGCTTGGATATAGCCCTGCATCGCGCCCTGCTGTTGTGCTGTTCTTGCTTGAGCCAGGTTTCCAATACTAGGCCCTCCGGCAATGAATCCAGCCGCGGCCCCGAGCCTGTTCTGCTTGACGCCTTCACGAAGTAAAAGATCGCGAGCCCTTGCTGCGCCAGTAGTTTCGCCAGATCCAAGGAACTGTTGCGCAGCCCCGAACCGAGCCAGTTTGCGCTGTTCCCCGGCTGCGCCAATCTGCGCGGCCTCCTGCACTGCTGGTCCAAGGCCAAAAATATTGCCCCGGGCAGTTTGAGCCCCTCGGATTGCTTGCTCGTACCCGCGAAGTTCTTCGGCACCAATCGTAGATCCAAGCCGAAGCTGGTTCATCGCCTCTTCTTCAATTGTGGCGCGAAGTTGCTCTGTCTTTGGAGTGGTTGTGGGCCCAAGCGGTTGAGTAGCCATATCCCTGTACTGTTGGCCCAGGCTAACCGCGGTACGATAAGAATCCGGATCAATCTGATAAAGTTGCTGAGAAGCGCGTTCTTCGGGCAATTGAACAAATGATCTAAATGCCGTGATCTCTTTTAACCCTTCTGGGCTGTCCATCGTAATCGGAGTGAAATTCTTTTGCATATCCTGCGCGTCAGTAACTGCGCTAGTTACGCTTTTTAAGTCATTGCTAAGTTGCTTGATGAATACTTCTGAAGAAGTACGCCTAGCATCGCCAGCGGGAAGATCGGCAAGAAGTTTGTTGGCAGAGTTAAGCCTTTCGGTAATACCAGCAATCTGCGTGTTGCCACGCTCAATCACGCTGTTGAGGCGGGATAACTTTGAGTTATTGTAATCATCAACGATCTGATTGTCGGATACTTGGAAGTTTAGCATTGAGCCAAGGTCAGACGATCCATAATTACGACCAGCAGAAAGTTGTGATAAGGCCTGGTTAAACTCTGGACCAGCATTAGGATTTTGCATTCCCAAGCCTCCAGCAGTTAATGCCTGGATTTGCGAGGCAAGAGAGTTGCGGGTGTTTTCTTGGCTAGTAACTTCAGCAAGACGCTTTTCGTAGGTGTCTTGAAGATTTTTAATATTGGCATTTTGCCTTCTTGAAATTTCATTCTGAACATCAGCTATGTTTGTGTATGGAAATTCCCCTCCATATTTGTCATAATTGTAAATCCCGCTTTGATTTACATCTGCTGTTTCAATGTCTCCATTGCTATTGATCCTGTATCTTGTTGGCCTTGGTTTTTGTTGATTCCCCATATTAAGCCTTTAGTTCTGGGTTGCTGATGTTCGTTCCAACTGTTCCATAAAAATCAACTGGTCCTGGTTGGCGGTTAAACGCTACATTCTGCTCAACTGAGCCATAGGGGCTAGTTCCGTAAAGACGTTCGAACTGCTTAGTCATTTGATCGCCTAGTCCTCGGTTTAGGGCATACGCTTGTGGGCTTTGTTCATACGATCTGCGCAACCCTTCCAGAGTCCTCTGCGGACCATATTGACGCTCTAGTTGCATTCCAGATTGTACGCCAGCTTGCTGATCTAAGGCTGACAATTGGCGTTCTAGCGAGCGTTGCTGGGGTAGATACTGAATGCGAAGTTTGTTTTCTAAAGCTGCCATTGCTGGAGACTTTTCGATGTAAGTATCAATGTTCATCCTATAGGCTTCAGCATTAGCCCGAGCCACCTCTCGCGGGTCTGGAGGGGGAGGCGGTGACGGAATAGAGGGTGATCCACCCATTATGCACCAACTTTCATGAGTTCTGTGAATCTATCAAAATTATATGTTTTCATTTTCCCACCATTTCTCCTAAATGCAACGTACTTAAAATTCTTGAATTTTTCTGCAATCATTGCCCATAACATTTTGGTTCCGCCATATATTTTTGAGCAAGCAATATCTGCCCATAATGTGTCACCATTTTGTTCCATATAAAAATAATCTTCAATTCTGTTCAAGTCGCTTACTGGTCTTACTACAATAAATCCTGCAAATTCATTTTTGTCAAATATCTTGAAAAGCAGTTTATTTGATTTTGCCCATTCCAACCAAAAATCAAGGGTGTCCCATTTGCTTGAAATCTTGTAAAGACTTCTCATCATGTCTGATTCTTGAGTCATAATTTTGACCCGATGAATGCCTTTCGCATAAATGTCATATAGTCGTAACTCCTTGGTTTCCCGGAACGATTAAACGTAATACGCTTACGAATGCCAAAACGCTCCCAAAGGAGAAGCAACAGGCACCTCAAGGAGATAGCACCCTTTGATGACACCGTCAAGTCTACAAAGACATTGTCCCCATCCTCGGAGTGAACGTAGTGATCGGGCTTCTGGCCCTCTTTAAGGCATCTGGCTAATGCTACACCGGCAATGCCATCCGAATCCTCGACAATTCCGACCATGCCCTGCCTTTCAAACCATCTAAACCAATCAGCTAGGTTGTGCCACATTCCCTCCGGAACCCCGGACGCCTCAATGTATTCTATGGCGGTCATAGCGACTTCTGAAGTACTAATGTGTCCGGGTTTGCTGCTGCCATGATTTGGCGAAGTGAGAATTGTCCTGTCGAGCTTGCCACCTTAATGGCTAGGCTTCGCCACTTCTCATAAGCGCGCAAATCATTGGCAACTCTCTTTCTTTCTGGGGAGGTAAGAATTGCCGGGAGGTAAAAAGGAATCGAGAGCTCAATATTTGATGGGTCCAGATTAGCAAGCACTGATATAAATGATGAGTCCGTGTCTCGCTGGATAAATATGTCAACGTCTTCGCTAAATGTCTTATCAAAGCTGACCTCGAAATGGCTACCATATTTACTGGCAAATGGATCTTCAAAAATAAAGGCCCTGGTAGAAACGTAGGACTCGTAATAAGAACCGGCGTCCTTGTAATCACTTTCAACTGTTGAATTTAGCGTCTTATATCCATTATAATTTGTAATTAAGCCATTGGGAGACTTGGCTGCAAGCCTGCGACCTAACGCACTGAAATTTGTTTGCTCTAATTGGACTGCTGCGTAACTCCAGGTTCCCTCAAAGCATTGTAGGATTGTGTTGTAAACTATCATTGTGTCGCAGGCGTCGCTTGTGCCTGTAGCTACGGAAAGTATATACCGATTGTCATGAAATATTGCGTATGATTTTTGAATTTCAACAGGATTAATAGAAAGGATAACGTCTTTAATAGTTTCGCTGAGTGGAAGTCCGACTGAAGTAAAGTCGTCGGCAACAGACCGACTGAGCGAACGTATTCCATCTGATGCCAAGAAAAACACGTCCGAATTGACCTGTACTGCTGTCTTTTCAGCCGCACATCCAACTGTTGAGCTTACTTGTTCAACCACCCAATCTGCGGCAGAAGTCATATCGGTTGGTATAGTTACCTGATAAATTTTAGACGCCTTGAACACAATAATCCGATTTGCGTAGTATGGGACAATTGCAGTTATTTCTTGCCCATCACCATTCCCAACGACAATGCTGTTATTTGATGCCCACAGGGCAGTATCGAGAATATCCGAGCAATAAAGCGTGTTGCGCTCTACTCCGCTACCAACTCCGAATAGCCTATTCCCTCCGGTGGCAACAATAATACGAAGCCCAACAGGAGGCAGGCCCATAGAGGGAGTTGCGGTGGCACCAGATCCATTGCCAATAATTGTGACAGTCGGGGCAAATGAATATCTTGCATCAGAATTGTTCGATACTTCAATAGCTGTTACAGCCCCTCCAGCTACAGTCGTAACCAGGGTTGGAGGCGTTCCGCCAAGGTCTGGTCCTGTAATGATTGCCGTGGCCGAAGTATAACCAGTACCAGCAGATGAAACTGTAATTGCTCGTAGCTTTCCCCCTTGTTGTTTTATGCTCGTTCCATCCCAAACCGTCAATGGTCCGACCCCATCCACAAGATACTCAAAGTCATTAAACTGGGTCATATTTACTTTTGCTGTAGATGAAACCAGATAACCACTCTCCCATATCTGACTTGTTGTGCCCCAGGTCGAGGTTGTGGCCGACCAGGTTGCAAGCGTTGGTTGCCTTGTTGCAACTCCGCCATTGTTTACAGAGAACAATCTTCCACCGGAAACTGTAAGCAATTGCTCGTTGCTTGCGGTGTCGTAATAACCCATCCCACCGACTGAAGTTGTCCCGGTTGTTGTGCCTCCGGTTGAGAAGGTTGCGAATCCGTACCTAGTTTCTGCCCTTCCCTGTGGAGACAGGGTCATATTCCTTAACTCTTGAGATTGGTTTTCTGCCAAATTTTCCGATTGAATGCCACTGGCCTGGCCGCCATTGAATTGACGGATTCCGTCGAACGCCAGGACATCGTCCAGATTGTCTTGGAAGTATGGCACGAACTAAACCCCTATGTCTGTGATGCTGTATTCGCCTAAACTTGACGGAGTAATAACCTTAATTCCACCAACCTGGCTCATCTCGTACTGAGCCATTTGCGCCAAGTCGGCATTTGCAGACGACACAACTGCCTGGGCCTTGGCGTATTGGCGCTCTCGCTCGAGAGCGTCTGCATGGGTAAGGGCAAGAACAACGTGCTGGACGTGCGGGAGACGCAATTCGTCTGTGATAGCGGCAGAGCTTGGGGGAAAATCAACAATGTTATTTTGTCTTGTGATGCAAGTAACCTTTTCTATCACTTTCAATGTAGTTGTGCTGGTCGTGTTGAGTAGTGGATACAAGTCAATTTCGGCAGTCCCAGAAGTATTCCTCCCCTTGAAATAATACTGACTCGGAGTCCCGGTTCTATCCGAATCAAGCAAGTCCGCGTCTTGACTGACAATTGTCTGAAGATCAACAGACATGAGCTCGCTGTCTCCGTAAGCTACGGACAAAGGATTTTCGACCAGGGAGCCAAGTGAAACTGTCCTGGTTCCAGTCGAAACTGAATAAGTTGAATTTGTGATGCTCTCCCTCCATGGGGCAAAGTTCCACACCCGCCTATAATTTAGGCTGGCCGATTTTTGCAAGAAGTTAAGCGTATCCGAGTCGGTTTTGCCAATCTTCTCGCCTGCGTATTGGGCAATTTCAGTTAATGTCATTTTTTACCTCAATCCAGCTAATTGTTGGCTCATCCCAACGATATGTTTTCCCATCATTTGGCATTTCAATTGGAGCAACCCAAGAAAATATTGCATCATCCCATACAAATGAATTAAATAATTTTGGAGGTATAAATATATCTTTTTCATTATTATAAGAATAACCAATTCCTGCATAATTCCCTCTGAATGAATTATTGTAGCTTGTCTGCTTCCATCGTCCATCCAGCTTCAATGTGTTTTTTATGAAATCCAAACCAATGCCTTCTGTTTCTGGAAATGTTTTTTCTGGCTCGCCTAGAGTTAAATTATTTATTGAAATAACATAAACTACTAAATTATCCTCAATTTTTGCAAAATATCCCATAAAATTACCAGGTAATTGTTCCAGAATCGTTAAATATGTATATTTTGTAATTTCCGCTTGTTGTTGTGGTCGGAGATCCTGTTGTTATGGCTGACTTGTATGAGGCAAGATGCCTTATAATAACAACTCCCTTTCCTCCGGCCCCGCCATTTTGAGCTCCATTATATTGAAGATTTCCAATGCCCATGCCACCATTCCCAGTATTTGCAGTTCCGTTAAATCCAGTTTCTCCAGAGCTACTTGCTCCATTATCACCGCCTTTTCCTCTTGTAACAGAAGATCCAGAAATTGAACTTGAAATTCCAGCACCACCAGTCCCATTCCCCCTTGAGTATCCATCATAACCTCCTCCGCCTGCCCCGCCGCCCGCTCCACCGCACCTATAAGTCACTGTATCGCTTCTGCCTGCCCCGCCATTAAATCCTTGTCCAGCCGTTCCAGAACCACCTCCCCTATCAGTTCCATATGCTTGTCCGCCTCCACCACCCGATCCGCCACCCACGCCGGCTTCAGTTGAGCCTCCACCTCGCCCACCACCCAAGCATGAAATTGTTGATACTGTAGAATATAATAAAGAGTCACTTCCTTGTCCAGCTTGAGAAGCACCCGCACCAACAGTTATTGTGTATTCCCTTCCAGATAGGATGGATAATGGAGATAAAATAGAAGAATTAGATCCAGATGTTTCTCCAGATACTGAAGATTTGTAGCCCCCAGCACCTCCACCACCAGAGGCGTTGAGTCCTCCTTCATTAGGTATATAACCACCACCACCACCACCAGCTACAATTACATACTCAACGCTAGGCGGTACTTGCGATCCAAAAAATGAAACAGGAAATACTGGCCACGCCATAAACTTACGAGTAATTCTGCGATGCTACTCCGAATAAGGATGTTCCATTTGAAACAAATGTAAAAATGTCTGATTTTGCCGAGCCTGTTGTAAGCGTTGGAGCGGTTGCCCCGGGCCACTTATATGTTGCATCCCACGCCAATGTATTTGATCCAGTACCTTGCGTAACAATTAGAATATATGTTGCTCCATCTACTTTGTTTGTTGCCTCCGCCATAGTTCCGTTTGTTGACAAAACAAGTCTCGTAACCTGATTGCTTGCAAGATTCCAGGAGATAGATGCGCCGCTTGTCAGGGTTGTCGCGTTGAAATTATGTGTTGCAGTATATTCTTGAGCCGAAGCAAGTTTTGCAACAGTTGCGGTGCTTGCGGTGGCTGTGCCTTGGCTAATTGTAAGATCGCCAGCGAGTGTAGTGGAAAGATTTGTGATCGTTGAGGTTGCGCTATTAAGACTAGAAATCGTTGCATTTGTGCTGTTAAGAGTTGCAACGGTTCCAGACGTAAATACGCCAGCAGTTCCAGTTGTAGTTCCGGCGGTAAGGGTTGGAATAAGGCCAGAAGTAATTGTTCCGGATGTAATCGCAGCCGAAGTAAAATTCCCCAAGGTTCCAGTTGTAGTTCCAATCGTAGCATTATTGGATACTAGGGTTGGGATCGTACCAGTAGTAATCGTTGCGCTGGTGGCAACAGTGCGGTTGGATGTAATTGTGCCAGATAGGTTAGCATTGGTGTAAGTGCCATTGGTAAGAGTGTCGTTTAACAATTTTTGAATCGTAACCCTATTGGCCGCACCGCTATCGCCATTATCTGTGTCTGCAATAAGAAGCTGGTCTGCCGTGCTTACAGTCGCAACCATTGCCGACTGTTCGGAGATAAGCCCAGTATAGATGTCCAGCAATCCAGTAATGTTGTTGAGCTTGGCTCCTGTTACCTGATCGCCATCAGCAAAAGATTGACCCGCGTTAAATTTGCTCATGTTATAAACCTCATTGCGGTTGCGAATATTGTTCCTGCGGGAATTGTGCCTGCGGTTGCTCCTTTGCTATTGACGACATACCTTGCAACATTTGAAGCAATTGGATAAAAATTGGTCATAATCTGCACTGTGCCAGTTGTCGATCCGAGCGAATTAATTGATCCGATGACTATGTCCCCCAACTCAACTCCGGATAGCGAAAATGTTCCGGTTGTCGTGTCTGCCACATTATACGCCGCGACAACAGCTGATCCAAAGGTTGCCGTAGTATAGGATACTTTTGTAAGTGTTGGTCCGGCTGAACCACCAATCTCAAGGCTTCCAACTGTTACTACACCAGTATTGCTAATTGTCGTGGAGGCAATCGTCCCAAGCGTGTTCGTTCCAGTAGAAGATGTGAAGCCAGTAGCAAAGGTTGTCACTCCGTTGATTGTGGGGATCGTAGCTGTGCTGATTGTAGCTGTGCTGATTGTGGCTGTGCCAATCGTTGCTGTCCCGGTAGATGCTGTTATGTGAGATCCAAATGTAATTGCCCCAAGCTGGACTGGAATAGTGGCGGTTGATATGGTGGCAGTAGAGATGGTGGCAGTGCTTGCAGACAGGGTGCCAATTGTGGTTGTTCCGCTTGAAATGTTTACGCTAGAACTGAACGTAGCTGCCCCGGTGACAGCCAAGCTAGACGCCAGGGTGGTCGCACCAACCGCATTAAGCGTGCCAGTTGAGTTTACGCCTGTCGTAGATAGCTGAAGCGCAGAGGATACGTTGTTGCCATCGGTGATGGTCTGGATCGTTGGGTCTATGCCAGTAAGACCGCTAGTTTTAATTAGCTGGACGTAACTGGTCGAAATGTTCTGCGTTCCTAGTGTAGCCATTAGTGGTTCATCCTGTTTTTAACTAGGTCCCAGGCAACGGAAAACAGCAGCCCGGCGACCCCAGCAATTGCAAATATCCTGGAACGGAGGTGTTCCAGGGCAGAAACTCTATTTACCACATCTGCGTAGTTTGACAAGCTGGTCTCGACCATTTGATACAACTGGACCTGGCGCTCTTCCATCCGGGCCAATTTGACCTCTATGCCCCACACCTGGTCTTCACTCATTGCGAGACTCCAGGTACTTGAGACTGACCGCAAGATGTACGACCGCACCGACGACCTCGTCCCGGTCCCTGCCGTCGTCTACCATCCTTTTGATCGATCTGTTGACTGACAGAAGATGCTTTACTGCACCGATATACTTCGTTCCCCTTGCAAGCCTGTTGTTGTCCTCGGCACACTTCAGTGCCTCCTTGAAACAGGCGTAATCCTTTGCCGTCAGCAATAAACGCAAACCTAGGACTGTGATCCATGTTGCGATGCGCTTCATTTGGCATTACCAGAACTTACTGCTCCAGCATCGGACGCAGCACCCATGTCCGAGTAGCGCGGTAATACATTGCTGTCTGCTGGCTTTGGCGAGCAGGAGCAGAGCAAGAGGGCGATGAGGAGGAGGAGGTTCATTAAGCAGCGGTGATGGTGATGGCTAGATACCAGCCAGTTGTGGGGATGTAATTAATATTTGTTGATGCGTTTGCTGACTGTTTACCATTTAGAGACCATTGACCACTATCGTAATCATACCCAAACCACCAAAGATTCCAGCCTGCTTCTGATGGTATAAGTTCTTGATCTCCGTAATGATCATAAACAGATGTATTTGGAGATAAAATGAAAGTTGGGTAAGCATTGCCGTATCCACCTGTATAATACCCTACTCCTGCACCAATTATTTCAATTCCATCCGAAATACTTCCAGATGTTCTTTTAGTACCTATTCCATCAAAATAAAAATTAAATGGAACTGTTAAATTTACTTGAGTCGTACTCGCCACAGGAATCCCGCTGGGTGCTGGTGTTGATCCTCTCTGCCTGGAAATCCTCCTATTAATCGGAAGTGGGCAAGCTGTTGAGTACAGAGGCACAGTTTACCTCTAGCTCAATACTGTTACTCTGGCTGTTCCTGCTGTGCCAAATATTCCGCCAATAAGTCCAGTGTAGTTCATTGGCACTTCATAATACTCTCCGCTTCCAACGCTAACGGTGTATGAAGTTGTTGAGGTTGTTCCAGTACCCAGAGTTGCATATAACCTACCAGCACCTTCATTGAAAATAGTACATCCGAGCCTAGCTGTTGACGAAGTTGCAATCGTTCCGTAGCTAGTGCTGGTAAATGCAGTGGGACCAGTTCCGCCAGTTGTAGAGTTAGGCGGACGAATGCCATCAGCAACGTCGGCCTGGAGCGTGACCATCAAAGCCTCAATTGCATCCAGGTTGTAGTTAATGCTTTGCGTTCCGCCTGTTGCAGTGCCTACGGTTTGAAGAATGCGTTGTGTTTGCCAGCCCATATATTTGTCCTTTTTAGTTTATCACGCTAGGGGGTGTTCATCAAGCGGCGGTGATGGTGAAAATGCATTATGAATTTGTCATTGTCTTGTCGCCAGTTCCATGAAAAAGAGTTTGTGTTCTTGGAACAGACGTTTGATTTGTTGATGCTTGAGATACTGGATATGTATTTGAATATAGATCACCACCGTCACCATCCCATCCTCTGAATTCCCAATTATCATTTACATACCCATACATTCCATAGGGATCACCTTCACTAAGTCTTGAGTCATTTGTTCTGTAATAAAAACCAAAAATCCAAGCGTAAGCATAATTTCCAGTTTCTTTAATCCATCCTCCAGCAAGATTTTCAGTATTGCTTGGAGTCAATGTCATTGTGAATGATGCTGGAAGGCCAAGAGGTGCGGCTCCACCACCAACCTTACGGATAGTCTGCACTCCTAAACCTAGAGACAATTTTGGCATATAATTAAAATGCAATCATCCGCCAAGGGATTGAACCTTGGACGGTTTGACTGCTAATAGGTAATTAGCCCTTGTAGGCAATCACTCGGCCAGTTCCAGCAGTGAAGCTGTTAAACTCACCGTAAATGATGTTGCCAGATCCAATTGTAATGCCAGTCAGAGTCCCATCATAGTTACCAGAAATAGCGCTGAATGTAGTATCGGCGAGCATTTGAATCGCCCAATAGCCACTTCCAGCGACACTTGCGGTGCCAACTGTGAAACCATTCCTGGCCCCAAACCTATCCGTATCGGCAGACATTAGCTGTAGACCGGAATCTTGTACGAGGTGCCGTTGAGCTTAACGGTAATTCCCAGGGTCGAAGTACCAGAAACAAATGTTCCGGTAGTTGCAGTTGTGGTGAATTCCATTGCGGTAGCTTCTGTTCCAGAATTAATCCGAACAGGCTTGCCTTTTGCTTTCAATTCGCGGCGAATGTTGATTTGACTCATAGATCTAATTTCCTATGTTTTGCCCAAACTTGTTTGATTGTATCGGCTTTATGTCTTGGGCGGAACTTGGAGCCGAGTTTTTGTTCTAGTGCGTGATAACCTTTTAGAATGTTGCGACCGTCCATGGCCGCTGGATGATATGCTGGTTCTGAACCACAATTAACAAGTCTGAAGCTAGAGGGAAAATTGCGTCTTTTTAGCTTACTTGGGACATTGTCCCTTTCATCTACTGGACGCTCGAGCGTTACAACTCCCCCGGTGTCCCTGTCTTCATACTCGTAGAGTGGCATCAGTCTTCCGTCATTTCTCCGCCGTCCATCTTGACGGCTTCATTCCGAAGACGTTCTCCATCGCTTTCAGCTTTAGGATTTTCTTTTTCAATCTCTCCCTCTGCTTCGCTTACGCGAACCATGGCAACGCCTTCTTTGATTTCAACAACTTCTCCGGTCAATTCAACCATATCGCCGATTGCAGGCTCGGCCTGTTCGGTCTCTTGCGAGATGGTTAGATTCTCGATCGGAATATTTACCATGTTAGCCATTTTTGACCCCTTGCTTTTAGGCTCGGGCCCGGGGAGATTTTTGCCTCCCCGGACCTTCGCTTCGGGCCCGATCATTAATACGATCGCGCCCATTTAATTAGCTGACTTCAGAACGACTAAACACGACTCGGTAGAACGCTCCGTTCAACTGAATCGCGGTGTAGTACGTTTTGACAGCGACCGAGGTTACCAAATCCAGAGGGTCGGACTTGTCAGGACCTTCTGCAATTAGGACCTTGGGGCTATAGGGCGAGTCGCCTGTGAGGCTAGGTACGCCGAATGCCTGGTCACCGAGCACAATGTTCGCCAAGAAAGGCGCAGTGCTGGAGTTGTAGGACGCTGCCGCAGTGCCAGAGATGGCATTAGCAGAAGCAGAGCCGAAGGACAGGATGTTGTGCGACAACAGAGTCTTCACTCCGTAGTACGTTCCAACTTCACCCTTCAGCAAGCTATCCACGTTCGAGTAACGATGAGCCTGGATATAGTCGTCATCGTTGAGGATCGAACGAGCAGTACGAGGATCTGCAACCAGGACGTATCCGCCTTTGATTGTAGGAGCCTTGTCAACTCGGAGAGCAGTCACGGAATCGAGCAAGTCGAGTGCCGTGAATGACGAGTTGGCTGCAGTCGCGGCGATGAATGCCGTCGAGTTGCTGTTCTGCGCGTAGCGGACCGAGGTGGACAGAGTGCCAGTTCCGGAGGTAGTTCCGGTCGTGAGCACACGGTGCACCAATGTGTCGGCATGCAACGCATGATCTTCCGCCAATTGAGTCGTGGCCTGTGCCATGGAATCAAACAAGTTTGTGGCTTGCAAGATATCAGACAGCTTGACCAAGCTGGCAAACTGTTGCAATGATGCCTGTACAGTCGACAGAGTCAACTGACGTTCGTTATTTCCAGGGTTTGTGCCTTCCGACGTTACTTCGATGATCGAGCTAATGCTCGGGTTGTCGTATCTAAAAAAGCGAATCTGCTTGTTTCCGTTTTTCCGGGGAAGCGCCGCTTTCATTCCGAATTGTTCCATCTGAAGGATGGGCAATTGACGTTGGAGCAACTCTTTCGAGAAGTACTCCTGGTAGGCCGCTGCAAGCGAGCCAGAGGTTACTAGTGCCATATAATTTTATCTCCTGTTGTCTAAACCTTAGTTAGCGTCGTCAAATTCCATCGCCATTCGGCGAAGTTCGACACCTTGTTCAGCTACGGATAAATCCTTAAACTGCTTCTTAGGCGCCGGGGTTGACGGTGAACCAACTCCAGGTTGTAAACGTTTTTTGAACTCCGCATTTTCTTTGCGGAGCTTTTCGACTTCATCTGCTAATCCGGTTGAGTTATCCGTTTTAAGAGCAAGCTGTGCGATCTCGACTGCATCGACGATGCCGTCAGGATACTGGCGAAGGACTGCTTTTGAATTAAGTAGTTCTGCTACTTTTTTATGTAGGTTTGAATTTGAATCCTTTAGATCTGGATGCTTATCAACCAATCTGTTTAGATTCTCGTTCCAAGCCTTCTCGCCCATCTCCTTAACTTTTCTCTCTTGAGATTGTACTTCGTACTTTTCAACCTCTTGAGCTCTCTTATCGGCCTGCTCGGCTAGATCTTCTCGACCCTCTTCCCGGAACTGCTTCGCAGCGTTTCGGTAGTCGGTCGCGTCGAACTTGCCTGCTGGTCTCTCCTGGTCTGCCTTCCGCGCCTCATCACGTTCGCGCATGAATTCCTGGCGCTCACGTTCCAAGCGTTCCTTTTCGGCCTTAGATTCCGCCTTAGCTTGCTGAATGGCATCCCATTCTTTCTGCTGGCGGTTCTTTAGCTTCTCGTACTTGCTGGGTTCCTTGGCCTTGTCGGATGACTCAACCGGACTCTCAGACTCTGTCGTTGTTAAAGAACTATCACCTTTTTTGTCCACGACTTCGGTCGTAGAAGGCGAATTTTCTGTTTTAGGTTCTGTCGTCGACGTGGGGTTCGACTCGATCTTCTCCACTGGTTCCGACGTTGGTGTCGCTTCCGGTTTTGCTTCCACTCTATCTGGAGGGATAATCCCATCCTCAATCATGGCCGCTCTTCGTAACGATTCCGCCGTCAGTTCTATTCCATTACCCATGCTAACCCCTTTACTCCAGCCCCGAGATGGTTAACGATCTCAGGCGGGATTGTGACTAGTCTATGTACTCCGCGGGTAACCTCTAGTCGTCTGCCCCTCCCGCGGGATGAGTGGCATCAATTCCAAGGGAATCGATAACTGCCACTGCAGATCTGAAACCTATGGCAAACCCACAGGCTGTCAAGTCGCCTTTTTGAACTGCGCTAGAATCTTGCCTAATGGTCATGTTCCTGAGAATCGCGGCGAACCTTACGCCATGCTCTGATCTCATAAAACTGCCGAGTGACCTGGCGTCCTCCTCGGTCCACTCGGGTTCGTCTACCCACTTGGTAAAGCGTATAAAGTTTAATATTGCTCTTAGTTTTGTCATATGATTATCCCCCATGAACTATCCTTGAATAACTTCGCAGCAACTCCATTAAGTCTTTGCCTTAGAGCATTATGCACCTTTTCCACATTAATGTCGTGCCCCGCAAGAATGCCACCTTTTCTGATCTTTGGTTTCCAAGCGTCGATGTCCGCGACTACGGCATCTGTCTGATGGTCTCCGTCTAGGTACACAAAATCCAAGGATGCGTCCTCAAACTTGCCAGAGGCTTCTAGGCTAGTGAGTTTTAGGTGTGAAATATTTTTGAGATCTTTGGTACGCTCAAAATACTTTTTCTCAACCTCTGCCATATCCGCATTCGAGGCGTGATCGTCTTTGTCGTATCCATTCGCCCAAGGATCAACCGTGACTACGCTTTTGAAATATTGGGCCATGACCACCGCGTTCTCACCTGAAAATGTACCAACCTCAACTGCAGATTCATTGGCTCCGGATTCGTTTGCCCAGGCATATAATGCATGAAGAGCTTTTAATTGCTCTTCTGGTCTCATCAGCGCTATCACGCCATCGGTTGTGCCATCTCGGGAGGCATTTGTCCAGTCATTCCCGGGGGCGGGAGTTGCCCCTGCGCGCCCTGCAGTTCTCCCTGCTGTTGCTGTTTCGCCTTGTTCATTTTCTTGAGCTCGGCAGTAATCGCCCTGGCAGTGTTCGGATCGATCTGTTCCAACGCCTGCAAGTGCTGATCCAAATGCTGACCGATCGCCTGTGCTGTAGCCTGGTCAACCTGGCGGAATCCTTTTTCGGCCGCTTGCTGGAAGTCAAAGATGATCTCAAGATGGGCCCGGTGATCGTCGGTCGGTTTGATCGCAATCGGGAACGCGGTCGTCATCATCGCGGCGAGTTCCTTCGCCTGCTCTTCCCTCTGCTCCTGTTGGTTCATCATCGGGTCCTGGACCAGACGACGTACCAAGCTGGGATCGTCGAGCTCGAGCACGGACTTAACAAGTTCGGCCTGGTTAATGAACGGAGACTGACCGAGCAGTTGCATCCGGGCTACTGCCTTTTGCAATTGAAACTGGCGAGTCTGGAAATCGTACCCACCCTTGGGCATGATCGAATACTGTTCGTGCAATGCTTCCGGGGGTACGGTCCCGGTATCTTCAGCATAGCGAAAGTTCAGATCCTTCTTGTCGTACTGCAGATAGATCGACCAGCACTGACGGAACAGGCGACCTAGCGACATGCGGAACAGACGGTTTCTTAAATCAGCACCCGCGGACCCGGTGTTCACCAACGCTTGAATTTCAGTTGCTGTTTTTCTGGAGCTACCGGGTTCCGAGGGGTTGTTGCCTACGCCAAAATCGATTGTTCCAACTCTCTGCTCCGCCTCTGCACGTTCGTCGTACATGACTCGCATGAAGTCCATCGGAGGGGTCGTCATCTGAACAGGCTTGATGCCCTGGGGCAGGATTTGCCCGGGCTGCATTTTCAGATTCGCCATGTTGAGGGAGACAGGATTGTCGGCCTGGAACAACGGACGGTTCGCCAGTTCCAAGAAGTCGAGCATGGAGTTCTTTAACTTCGCCAGGGTCATCTCATTGGCAGCCAAGATCTCTGCAAGTCCGCGGGATGAGTAGAATCCTCCGTTGGTCAACTCATAGCTAAACTCTGTGAATGGGCACTGCTTGTGCTTGTAGGGAAGGACAAAATCTTCACGCACCGGGTCAGTTGTCGCTAGGGGCGAGTACGTCGCAACGTTCCACTCGTCGTCTTCGTTCCTGGTGTAGATCTCCCAAAGAATGATCCGGTCTGGGCGAGAGTCGTAGGTAATGCCTTCGCGCTGGTAAACTGCCTGTTCCTTTTCGGTATTAATGCCCTCGAACTTGGTTCCGCGTCCAGCAATCCTTTTGATGAAATCCTCGTCTTGGTTGTAGGCCGCTACGCGCTTATACTGCTCCACCGATAGCACCATGACGTGACAAAGATAATCGGCGTCGTCCAGGGCGACGGTCTGGTCCGGCACAATGAACCTGGTCGGATCAATCGCCTGGAAAATGATCTCCTTCTTGCCCTCGTCCCAAATTGATTTGAGTACTGCCCGACCGAACAAGAGCATGTCGTCAATTAGGCGAACGATCTCAAATTGAAATGCGGTGCGCTCCCGGATCTTGTAGTCAAAGTATCGTTCTGCCGTAACGGTAAGCGGAACCAACTGCTGGCGCATAGGAACAAACCCGGCGACGACGTCGTTGCCAAGGGCTGAGTTGACATAGTTGGGTTTGAGTCTTTCGATAATACGATCAATCAGCGCGACGTGCATGTCCGCCGCGGTGGGCCATGGCTTAACCTTCCGACGCATTCCGAACGTGCGCATCTCATAGAACTGCCTCTGCCGGGCGTCCCATGTCGCGCGGTTCTTCAGATCCCGGAGGATGCGCGTATGAAGTTCGTTATTTATTGGTTCCATTATTCCTTACCCTTACTTCGTATTCTAAATCGTTTACCGTGTTGATTGCGTCGTATGCCCAGGATTGAACGTTAGGGGTAGATCTTGTGACCTCTTCAAACCTTGGGTCGTTCAGAAGTCTGTCCGCGTTCCCCGACGTTCTCACCACTGGGTCTACGGTTGCGCATCCACCAAGTGCTAGTGCCAAAGGCAGAATCAATCCTACTACGACCCTCCGCCCATTCTTTCCTAATCGCAGACTCATTGCGCTCACGTTCCCCGGGGAACAATCCTACAATTGCCTTGAGCAATTCGATAAGAGCGCCAATCCACGAAAACACAAAATGTTATTTTGCGTCGGCAGCCTTGATCAACCCGACTCCGGCGATGATCGCGGCGATGAGTATTCCAAGGTCAGGCACTTTGCCTGTCTTCAAAAATTCCACCGCTGCCCCAGCAATAGCTACTACGATTGACAAAACTCCAGTTGCAGTTGTTTTCCAGTTCATGTTGTTTTCCTCCCGGTTTATCCCCCGACATCCCAGCCGGACATTTCGTTGTCCGCGGATGCCTGCTTCATTAGTTCAAGCAAAGATGGACGCGTGTATGCCATTGTCAAGTCGTAGTCAATCCCAGAGTTGTCGCATGCCATTGCGACCGCGTCGGCCCTGTCCGGAGATGCCACCCCCCTAGACCGCATTGCGTCTTTTGACTCCAGGCCCAGCTTCCCGCGGGACGTGGCTTGAGCTCTCCTGGTCACTAGTTGGCTTTTGAGAATATCGTCTTCGGGCAGGATGATGTCGCAAGTGTCGATCTTCCGGGCCAGCCTGTGCCACATCTCGGAACCCTTGTTCTGATACGCGTCGTTGTCCCTGGCGTTGCCACCAAAGTTAATCCGATTCACGGTCCACCCAGCTTCGCTCAGCGCGTCGCACATCGGCAGACCCAGGCCCCCGGCATCGGCGAATACTTGCTCCGGCTTAACCCCGGCTTTCTTTAGCTCCATAATGATCCGCCCGACCGTTGCCATCGTGTCTCTTTCGCGCCATGTGATCAGCGGAAGGATTCGGTTGCCCTCCCGGATTGCGATCACGTTCTCGTCGCCACCCGCGGAAAAGTCAATGCCAGCTGCCCTGTCTGTTCCATTAGGGACAGGAGGGTTGTTTACGCAATTGTCGTAGCTGCCTAAGCTCACGACCAGGCGCTCTTCGCCCAAGTCCATAAATTCTGCCTTGAGCATCGACTGAGTAAATGGGCTGTTGATGCCGTAGCGTTGCTGAATTTCTTGTATGTACAAAGGGCTGATATGGGGACAGTCCCAGGCTGTCGCCCGGGTCTTTTTCCACAGATCTGCCTCCTTTGTAAAGCATCGGTAGAACTGACCTACCGGAGCCCCCGGCGAACTGGCGACTAGTAATCTAGTTGGTTGGCACCGAAACACTGAAACGTAGATCGGATCTTGGACGGTCTTGGCTTCGTCGACAACGTACAGAAGGGGAGCGCTTTCATGGTTCGCAGCGTGGAAACCCTCCGCTCTGCCTGCTGACTCGTTGTCATTGCCTGCTGTAAACCCCAAAATTCGGCTTATACGCCCCGAGGCGTGCTTGAAGCGGATTTCCCCACTGGTGACCTCAACCATGTCGCCGAAGGGCCTTAGAAGGGCTTTAATCGCAGGCCAGAGTACGGATTCCACTTGGCGATACACAGACGCTGTAACGACGCTCAGAGACTCCTCAAAGCATACCATGTGCCAGACCAGGGCCGGGGCGATGACATTTGACGTCTTGCCGGAACCGTTCGCAGCCACCAGCGCTACCCTGCTATAGATCGGGGCCAGGTTATTCATGACCTCTTTTTGCCAGGGGTATAGGTTTAATCTGAGCACGCCCTCCGCGAATCCTGCCGGGGTAGCCTGTTCGTCAACCTTGGATGCCGGGCCGGGTTTCGATGACCCCTTTTTATTTCTAGCCGAATTTCTGATGGGGGTCGCGCGCGCGCGCGCGCGTGGTGGGGGCCCCCCGGGGGGGGTGTCGTGGGGGGTCGGATTTTCCTGGGGTGTCGTCTTCACAATTTTATTGACTTCCAAACCCCATATAATATAATTCTAATATTGGTCGTTTCATTTGTCGCACAATGAGTCTTGTGTGGTATTTGCCTCAATAACAGACTTCGACCCCGACTTCCCGGCATACTTAATTTTGTTTGCGTTGACTAACAGCGCAGCGTCGGCCGCGGTAAAATGTACGTTCGCCACCGATCCTCCGACCTGGACTCTTGCCTGCTGACCGAAATGCTCCTGAGCCCTGCGTTCGATGCGCCATGCGGCCGCTTGCCAGGTCCCCTTTTCTGCCGCCCTGTCAATGACTTCCAACGCGCGGGTGATGTGGAGCGACTCTGCTTTTTTTAAGCGTTCGGTGATGTGGGGCCTGGCGGATAGGAATGCTGATAGCGTGGACTTTGCGATTCCAAGTAAGTCCGCAATCATGGCATATGGGAACCCTTTACTCAGCGCAGTCTCGACTATTGTCAGGTGCTCCTCGGTAATCTTGGGCAATCCCCTGGCGCCTAGTTCAACGTCCGGGATGTAATTCGGAACTTCATTCATGAGTCTGCGCTCTTTGTCCAGGCGCTTCTCATCCACCTTCTCAATCTTCTTCTCGGGAACGCGCAGCTTCATCCTGCGCTTCTTTTGCCTCGGCACTATGGCCGGGATCGGATCAGAGACTAGATCCTTTGGACTCGTAGTAATTGGCAAGTCGCTGGAGTTTCCAGATGCATTCATTAACTAGCGTCTCCCCAACTTCGTCGCTGCACTTCCTGTTGCAATTGGTAAGCAACTTCCAGAACGATGAGCATGCTGACTTGAGCTTAACGTTCTCAGCGATGATCGATTTGATTTTAGCTTCGTCTGACACATGCAACCCTCCCGGTAGTTAGAAAACCCCGCGCCCGGGAACCACTTTCACCCCTCCCGGGTCGCAGCCAGTTCCCCAACCCACCCCATAAGAACTGGCTTGCGTCAAAGTATTGCATCCGGGCCAACGCGCAAGCCTTTCGTGTTTCACCTATTCTTTCTGGTAAGAATTAAAAAGGCATATGGTAAACTGAAAAGACCCCGCGGTTGGAGCGGTACCGCTAGCGCAGCGAAGCGGGGGGACTTTAGTCCCCCGCTCTAACAGGGGTCTGTTTCACCATTATATACATATAAGGGGAACGAAATGGTGAAACAGTGTAGAACCCGGGTTTAACAGAGTAGCCCGAAATGGCTGTTTTAGCCTAGTTTTGAGCACTAAAACCAACCACCGGGAGCTCTTTCCCGGCCCAATTCCTGTTACCTTTAGGCGCCCCACCCTTCTTACCATTAGCGATCGATGCCTTGGCCTTAGCCTCCGACCTCACCCTGCCGATTCTGGACGTGAACAGCGCCACCGGGACCTCACATCTACAGTTAGGACATTCAATTGATTTACTCATTCTTCCCTCCATTCTTTCCATTCTTTCCAGTTTTGTATCTCCCATTTCAGTAAAGCCTTGTCCTTCTGATTGCAGAAATAGACAAACCTATGCTTCCTGGTCCGCGGAACGATCACTGCCTCTTCCATGGTCCGCGAGTGCCTGCTGTGCTTGTTGCCGACCACCTTGTCCCCGGAAGATCTCTTGTCGGACAGTCCGGTATAGATCCAGTTCGTTGCCGAGTAGATCATTCCATTGTGCCCGGCCCCGGTGTCTGCATAGCTAACCAGGATCAAGTACGGTCGCAACTTTGTTAACTCTCGAATGCTCCAGGATATGAATCTGCTTTCAGAGTTCTTAGGACACCGATCGTCGAGCCACAATCTGTTCAACTCGTAGACCCTGGACGCATTCTCTGCCCCGCATATGCCCCTGCATAGATGAGGCGACGCGGGTTTGCCGAACGAGATTACTCCCAGCAGTTCATTGCCATGGAAGCACCCGAACGACCAGTTGCACGGCACGGCCCGGTGCGCGTAGTGGTTGGCGACGACTACTTCATTCATCGTCTTGGACCCTATGGCCCGGAATTTAAGTTGGAGCGCAGAGGTAGGAATTGCACCTCCATCGTCCCCTTGGAATAGGGGAAGCTCTACTATTGAGCTATCTGCGCGTAAACTCACCATGTCCCCATCTCGTCGATGAACCCGATCGTCTTATCCCGACGCTCCTTCAGCACTTCCAGGAGCCTGTCGGTCATGTCGATTTCGAACAGATCTCCATTACCTCCGAGCAGTCCACCGTCCCGATTTAGATAGCGCAGGATCTTCGGCTTGTTGCTAGCACTCTCCATGATCTCGCAGATCCCATAGTCCCGGTTGTATCGGTAGTACTTGCCCGGAACAATCTGCTCGAACGTGAGCGCTCCCTCTTCTTTGTCGTCGTAGTAGTTCATGGTTTCCTCCAGTACATTTTCCACATAAACACGGTGCATAGAATTCCGCATGGGGTCAATAGGATTAGCTCTGACATACAACCTCCTTCTTCCACTCAGTCACCTTCAGGATCGAGGGCGCCTCGATGCCCAGGTAGAACTGGATGCCCTTTGTGTCCGTCACAAACTTCTTGCCCTTGTTAACTCCGTCGAGCACCTCGAAGACGAACGACTTGTTCGCCCGGCCCCTGTATCCGCACAGGCGAGAAGTGCCCTTGGGGGTCTTAAACTCCTTGGTCAAGTGCTCCTCCTTTAGTCCGTCGAATCCATGGCGAACAATCGACCGCAAGTCTGCCAGGTCTTTGGTCACAATCTCTCCGCCTTCCTCAACCGACCGAACCTCCATCTTGAATGTGGCAGTGTCCGCGTTGTAGGTGCAGTTGCCTAGCTTGAGGTTGAACTGCTTGTTGACCTTGTTGAGCTCTGCCAGGAGCGGGTCAATCTGGTTACGAATTATGTTGAGTGTGTCTTTATTGATCATGTTGGTTGGTCTTTCTTGGTTGGTTGGGTTATTTGATGGACTTGATCTTGGCGATGATCTTGTCTTCCTTCTTGTTCATCCACTCGATCAGTGGCTCGAGCGCTCTTCCGCCACTTGCCACATACTGACCTTTGCATACTGCGACCCAGGTTAAGTGGGGCTCACTGAATCCGCCACTCAAACTAAAGCCAATGCTTTCAGTCTGCTTGAACTTAACTCCGAGTTTTTCCCAAGATGCTTGAGTGCGACCCACTTTGACCGGGGTTGCTTCGGTGCTGGTTGTTGTGTTGCTCATGGTTAGAATTTAACCCATCCGCTGGGTTATGTCTACAAGTATTTTCACTACCAGGCGTAAGTTGTTGATATAGAATGAAATACTTTTTCTAAAAACCTGGCGTCGGAACGCGGTAAACCTCGCCGAACTGCGTTTTATCTTTCAGCAACTTGCCGGACTTCACCAAGCGCGTGAGATATCTCGAGAGTGTTCCCCGCGGGATTCCCATGGCAGGATCTGCCTTCTCCCACACCTCCTTGAACGACGACCCTTTTTCTTTGTCGACGCATGCCATCACTTCCTCGTCCTCATATGCCTTCTTCGATCCTTCGGTTGGTCGCGCATCGTCCGGATTAAATTCTGCTGTGCGTTTCATCAACGGAAATTCCCACTGCACACAAAACGGATCGATCGGAGAAAAGTCTCTCATCGTTGGCTCGACGATCAGCACATTCTCTTCCTTGTGAGGATGCATGACGAAGATGCTGTCCGGGTCCCGGGCGAATACTGTACTGCCCGACATCTTATCAAACCCGGCCCTGTTGCCGTGGCCCTTGCTGAAGTGATGCCCGAACACGACGCTCGCGTTGGTCTCCACCGCAATGCTGTCCACCTCGTTCATTAACGTTGCCATCTCTCCGGCGCTGTTCTCATCTCTCTCTCCGTACAGCTTGTAGATCGGGTCAAAGCAGATCAGTCCAAACTCTCCGATCCGTAGCTGGTCAATGATCTTGGGCCGCAACGCGCTCAGGTCCGCCGAGTGTCCTCGCAGATTCCAAACGAACAACTGATCGCTAGGTATCTGAATGCCTAGTGCCCGGCACACTGATCTGATCCGCTCGCGGAATGAGTACTGCTGGATTTCAAAGTTGATGAACAGCACCCGCGTCTTGCGAGTGGGCATCTCCCAAAACTTTGTGCCCGACGCCACACATATCGCTAACTGCAACAGCGTCCAGGTCTTCATGCTCTTGCTGGTCCCGCCTAGCACCATCTTGCAACCGCGGTGCAGGGCTCCGTAGATAATCTCCTCCGGCTTCTCAATCGGCAATTCGTCCAAGGCACCCGCCTCCATGATGAGTGGGAGATTCCCACTGCCCCACGGCTTGCTGGCTCCGGCCAGGATGTTCCTAATATCTTCCGGGCACGCGTCCTGCTCCTCCATCGCACCGAGCGCCTTGAGCGCAGCCGTATGCATGTTCCGCATCCGAGTTGTCTTCCTCAACCTGGGCAACCAATAGTCCATCTTCGACGCGGACGTGACCGATCCTGACATAATCTTCAGACTGAATTCGTGCACATACTTTGGATGCTCCTTCGCCACAAACTCACCCATGGCGACAGCGTCAGGTGGCACACCGTCCCGGAGCCCCCGGGCGACGCACCGGGCTACTGGTTGGTAGTAGTTGTGTGGGTCCAGGATCTCAGCCTTGTTGCGCTCCAGGATCTCGGGATCAGTGAAGCATGCTGACAGCACTGCCCACTCAGCCTCATTGTCCCGCGGAGGTCCGTAGGAGTCCGGGTTCATTGCGGTTGCGTCCCCCACATGTTCCTCCAGGCAGTCTTACGCATTTCCACAATCACGGTCCACACGTTGGGAGGAAACGACCAGCACTTCTCAACCTGGAACTGTTCCGCAAGTTTCTTTAGTTCGTTAGGGACCGAGCACTTGTAGTCGTCCATCTTCATTTATTGCCCTTCCTGGACTGATGGAACTTCCTGTGCTCACTCTCGATACACTTCTCAGGGGTCAACTTCTCTAGGCGCCTGACGACGTCGCGGTGGTCCACGTTGGCCCCTGCGACCATGAGCCATGTAGCCATTGGTTCCCCGCGGACCGCGCGCACTAGTTCCTCGGACTCCGTATACGTTTTGTATCCGTCGCCTTGCCAGGCAGTGCGTACTGGCTTGGCGATCTGTACTAAGCCGGACAGGATTCTCCTGCGGTTAAGTAGTTTAATATCTGAGATCATCTGCACGACGACCTCTCCTGCTAGTTGCCTGTACCGTTCGGTCAGGTCTCCTTTCGTGAGTCTGGTTGATTGCATGGTGGGGTTCCTTTCGTTGGGGTTGTTGTCTTATCTTCTACAAAACTTCCTGTCAACATGTCCAGCTTATATCCATTGCCGTGCCAGTAATCGTAAAGCATCGCGTTGATTATTCTTCCTTGGTTGCCGAACTCAAGAGGGAACAGACTCCCCGGGGCCAGCCCGAACTCCTTCACAAGCGCCCCGAACTTGACGGAGGTTATCTTGTAGATTTTCACTTAGTTCTTTGTTGAACAGCAGGGCCGCGTCGACGTTTGTAATGATCTGCCGGATTCCTGGAGCGTGAGTGTGGTCAGCCTTATCGCGCTCGACAATGAGCATCCTCTTAGTCGCCTCGAGGATATCACGTTGCCATTTGAGGGTGTTCGCCAAGCTCACCGATTCTTGCTCTTGCCAGCTGCGTTGAGTGCGATCGCGACCATCTGCTCAAAGCTCCGGGCCTTACCTCCGGCCCCGCGCTCCTTGCCCTTCTTCTTGTTATCCTTCATCAGTTCCCTCATGTTCTTCGATACGTTCTTTCCTAATGGCATATGTGTCCTTTCTGTTTATGGTTTACCGACATTACGCTGTCTCCTCACCCACTACGTCGTCCCAGGTCGCCCCTTCACCGTGCCAGGTCTCCCGCTGTCCGCGCAGCCACTTAGGCTTATCGCCTAGAGTAGTGAAGCTCGACTCGTTCCATAGTACGTTGTTACCAGGAACTGCCGTGATCCTTCCGTTGTTCAGTTTAATAAAATGGTGAGACTTTGTCTGCTCCGGGGCCATGGAGAATCCATCTCCGTAAGGTTCTGCGGTAAACATGTATCGCCCAATCTCCCAAATTTTCCTGCTAGCAATCCAAACCTTGCACGATAGGCCCATCAGATACTCATACTCGATCGTCACAAAGTTCCATCCGAAACAGTCCCACCTCTGCGCGTCGTTGAGATCCCAATCCATGATCGCAATGTCACCGTGAGCCAAGGCATGCAGTGGAAGTCCGCGGTAGATCGCGCCACACTTGAGCATGACAGTGCATCCCCAAGCCCGGCCAGGGATCGCGGTCAGTCCAAACCAGACAGCGTCTTCTATCTCCTGCTTCTCACCGTCAGATACAAACGCCATGTCGACCTTGACGTATAGGTGGCGCGGAAGGTTGGCTGCGTGGGTCATTTGACCTTCTTCTGGGGCAAATTGTTCTTAACCTTCTTCCAAACTGATTCGTCCTTATCAAAACCAAGAGACCAGTTCATGACCTTGCTGTAGATCGAATACCCATATCCAAACCGCATGAACGTCCTTGAGATCAAGTCTCCTATCCAATAGAAAGTCCAGGCTAGCGCTCTCATTTGTTCAGCTTGTCGCAGTACATGAGGAGTACTCCAAAGACAACCATCCAAAACATGATTATAAAGAAATCGCTCATCGCCACTGTCCTCCTGTAAGCCAGGCGACCAGCACCCACCTGGAGCCAAAGAACACTGGCAGTGCCTGGTGCTTTATGTAGGTAGGAAACATAGTTGCCGATCCCCGCTTCTTCACATCCTTCGCGTTGTGCAAGTCGCACTCAACCCGGAGTCCTCCGCCCAGGAACTCTGTTGGATCTGATAGGTTGATCACCATCGTTAGCTTGCGATCGCTACCATCGAAGCAGTCGAAGTGTGGCAGGAAAAACTGCCCGGGCCTATAGCGCAGGATCTGCAGTTGCTGAATGCCAGTGATGTCAAACTTGTAGTGCTCTTCGTTTAGGTCCATGGCAACACTTCTGACAACGTCGTATAGCCACTTGTAATGTTCTGCGAACGGCACCCAGCAAGATGAGCATGTCCTGGTGAATGAAGACTTGGTCGTTCCGTCCTTCTTCATAACGTGAGACCTCTTCATGCCTATGACCTCGGCATCATCGCGGATCATATTGCACTGCCCCTGCGTCAACACGTCCGGCTCGCACACTGCCGTTAAGATCTTCTGCTTAAAGTCGCTCATGTCTAATCTCCTTGAGCGCGGTCTTCAGCGCGTACTGGAACAGGGCATCCTTATCGTTCGCAATGTGGATGCGCCCGGCCTCAACGATTGATTCGTAGACGTCTTTGTCCACGTCCAGGCCCAACTCGTAGCAGACAACTTTCTTCTCAGAAACGATTCTGATTAGACCTGCTTTAAGTTTGCCTGGATTTCTTTTGTCTTTGCCAGGATATCTTCTGGCTTGATTGACCTTAGAACGTTGCACCATTTGGGTTCTCCCTGTATTGCGTTGACCGCGTCTTTACATTTGTCCTTGGGTTGCTCGTACACCGAGCATGGGGCGTGGGGACAAACATCTTTAGGAAAGATTGGCTTCACGTAATTGTAGTACTTCGACGTGTGCTCAGGTCCGTAGGGTCCGTACAGTCCAACGGTTGGCGCGTCGAATATCGCTGTCATGTGCATGACTGCCGACTCCGGGCAAACTGCCATGTCGCAACGCGCAGCCAGGTGCAACAGCGTCCTGACGTTGCGTAGTCTTCCCTGGAGATTGATCAGTCTGCTGTGCGTGATGGATAAGGGAGGATCGTCGTGGCCCACTGCTACGACTTGCCAATCCTTGTTCTCCTTTAAGAACGACTTGATGAACAGCCCTGCCTCGTGGGTTGGGTAACTCTTCCACAGGCTAGATCCGCTGATCGAATAAAGCAGGAACGGTCCTTCAACGTCGAATCCTATCGTAGCCAACTCATGCTGATCTTTCTCTAGCAACTTGGCGTAAGGCTTCTTAAAGTTGTCGTCGACCTCGACGCCCCAGGATCTGTAGACGTAGTCGTACACGTTGCCGTCCAGGTGCGCGGTCTTTGACAGGATATCGTCCAGGCAAACGTGACCCTTGTAAGATTTCCATGTAGCAATCGTAGGGGCCAACGGCATGACCCTGACTCCGGCGAATCCTTCCCACAATGGCAAGTGCCGCTGCGGAACGTAAGCCTCGATCCTTCCGTCTCCCTCGTAGTGTTGCATCGCTCTGGCGACACCCATGGCGATGAACTGATCCCCGATCGCTCCACCGCGGTATAGGGCCGCGTATCCGCCCGAGGCGCAACCAACCCGGTAAGGAATTGTGTAGGCATCGGCATGTGTCCCGGGCACTCCCTTAACTTCATTCGGAACTACTACAGAATCGTGTGGATGATGCAGACGATCATCTAACATCATGGGATCTTTTAGGGTCAATATTCTCATGGTAGTACCTTGTCCATTTCCTCAATCCACTTCGCGCGGTCGTCTCCGTAGATCCCGGCTGCGTGTGGCATGAATGCATCTGACTGCTTCTTGTCCTTCGGGGTATTAATCTCCATCGCATTCCATTCCCAACTCAGGAATCGAATGGAGTAACCCAGCATCCTCGCCCGGTAGTTGGTGAACGTCTGTTCCGGGAACGCAAACGGTGCGTACACGAAGTTGTCCCAGGCGCCTGCATGTTGCCTGTCGCACACCATCACCCCGGTGTTAAAGTAGCCTTGCGTCCACCTGACCGATCCGAGCATTGCCTGGGATAGGATCATCTCGTTGGCCCGGCCCCAATGTAGCTGGTCACCGTGAGGGGCGTCGGCGCAAGCATAGAAGTGTCCCTGTGGAAAAGTCTCGAATGGGTTTACGCACTCGCGCGAAATCAATACATCGCTGTCAACGAACAGGGTCCTGTCAGCATTCTTCACCGCGTCGACCAGTGACATCTTTGCTAGCAGTCCGATCGGCTTCTCTGGCTTGATGACTACAAGACTAGCGTCCCACCGTTTAGAAGATTCTTCCATCCTTGGGAGGGAATGTTTCTCAAACCATTCCGGCAGTTGGCAGCTAACTGTTACTATTTGCCTCTTCATTGATGCCTGCCTCCTTAATTGCTTTCTTTAACCCCTCCGGGATAATCGTTAGCTTTCCGCCAGAATCAAAAATATCTCCGTTGGAAGTCACCGCGTAGTACCTTTCGCCCCACTGGACAAAGATCATGTCGACTTCCTTTCGTCCATGAATCTCTGGATGATCTGATGCAGTCGATAGTTTTCCCATGATAGATACTCCATGATGCGCTCCATCCTGGTCGACTCGTCCTTGTGGAGGAACACTGCGAGTGGGTCCTCCCAGGTCGTTGTCTTCGGGCCAATATGGATGCTGGTACTATTTGTCGTCACGGATTTTGTCAATTTTATCGACCGTGATCATGGTCACCCAAACCAATGGTGCAAGCACAATCACGATAGTTGTGATTAATCCGATTAAGAATATCAACTCAATGATGTGCCCAGCCATTATCGTATCTTTCCTTCCTTGGCCTTGTAGAGCGTGAACACTGCTCGGACCAGTGCGCGCTCCAGGTGGTCGATGCATGTTTCGCCGGAACCGTCCGGAGAAGACGTGTTGCCATCGATCTGTTGCATCGCTCGGGTCATGTGGGCAATTGCCCGGTCGGAGTTGTAGCGAAGTGAGTTCTTGTGGAACCACTCGCCGAACCTGGACTTGTTTGACCCGCGGTTCATGATCTTTCTGATCACACTGCTGGCATAGGTGGCTACGTCTTCGATTGTTGGTTCTGTATGATCCTTGACCGGGAGCCCCTCCTGGAGCTCGCGGACTGCTGTGCCCAGCGAATCGATTGCTTCCATGATTGATTCAGTACTCATATTAACAGTCCCACTTTCTCAGGCTTTTATTGATCCTGCTGTTTGGGTCCCGGGCAGTCTTGGCCGAGGTCAACTTCTTCTTCATGCCCGACATGCGAGCACAAAAAGATTTGCGCCTTGCGGCCGAGGTCTCGGATCTGGCAGCCTGCTTCCTGCTGACCGGGGCCTTTAGGTTCCCGCCTGTAGACCGATTGTAGCTACGACGTCCGGCCTCATTCAGCCCACCTTCCGGGTTTTTACCCAGGGCCCTTTGCCATGCTGGACTATCTGCCATAACCAATCTCCTTTGCAGTTAGCTTTGACCTCTCGAATGCTTCCGCGGTCGGCGCTCCTTTAGAGCCGGGTTTCCTCATTTTCTCTTTCGAGCCAGCCTTAATCCTGGCCCTCTTCTTGTGTATGTTTGCGTATAGTCCTGGTTTCATTTTTATTTCTCCTTTTGTTAAACCACACCTTTAGGTTTGAATTTCTTGTCAAAGCACCACAGTGCCAGGCAGTGCTGAAAAGCACTCCAGCCATCTTCCAACTCCTGCTCGCTCCACTTGTAAACAAACGGAGCGGACGGAGTCTTCGACGACAGGATCACCGACATGCAGTGCACTTCCTTACCAAGGGCCTTCCTATAGGCCCCCAATTGCATGGCGTCGTGGGCATAAATCGGGCGCTTTGATGCTGTGACCTTCTCCGGGTCGAACGATCTGTTCTTCAGATCGATTAGGCATGTGCCATACTCGGAGTGATCGATCAGTGCGTCCGCCTTTCCAGCGTATCCAGCACCGACCAGCACCTTCTCTTCCCAATGGGAGGAGATGACCTCAGAGTTGATCCACTTCACCATGTGCTCCGCAAAGGGGAGGAGATCCTCGCGAATCTCAATATCATTTATGGATACAGGCTCCTTCTTCTCGCGCAGTAGTGGAAGTAGTCTCTCCTGGACATCATGCATAGCAGTGCCATGGTTCGACGCTTTCTTAGTCACTGCCTTGCTCAACTCCTCAACTGCCGACGCCCAATCTTCCAGGGTCTCCCCGGGAAGTCTCGGGCGCTCGTCGGCTGCGAGTAGGACCTGGGTTATTTTCCAGGCATTGAGTTGTGGGGCGTCCTTTACCTTCATCACTGAAGTGACCGACGGAAGCAAATCAATCCCCTCCTTGGCTAGCTTCCTCACGTCCCGGAGCGTTGTTGGACGATCGCGTCCTTCAGCGTCTGGGACTGTGTGGTAAGCCTCTCCATCAGTCGAGTACCAGTGTGCGGAAAATTCCGCAGACACAAGCCTCGTCGGCGTTTCCGAATGTGTAGAGAGTTCCAGTGCCATTAGAACGGTGCTCCGTCGTCGGTCGCTACGGTCGACTTGACTCCACCGAGTTCCTTCGATAGGAGAATTTTCTCCTGTAGCCACTTGGGCAAGTTGACAAACTCGCCACCCTGGCCCTGCTCGATCTCGTATGAGACAAGATTGTTTACGCGCTCGGGGACAACCATGCCTTTTGGCAATTTGGATGCCGATCCGATCGCAGCGTAGGTCTTGCCGGACGTCTGGCTAACCTTGTGAACTACGTTGAGCAGTGCCGACTTCCCAAGGAAGTCTGTCACCTTGAATGAGGCAAGTTGCTTCGCGTTGAGCGCTGATCCGAGCCAGCCTTCAACGAACTTCCGAAGCGACGCCTTCGGTCCGATCGACGCGGTAAACTCCGCGGAACAGACCAACGGCTTTTTGATGATGGTGACCTTGCCATTCTCTACTTGTTCAAAGTCGTCGTTCTGATCGCAGATCTCAAACGCGATCCGGATCTTCTTCAACTCCTTCGTCTCACCTTGGTAGGTGCTCTTTTGGGTTCCGAGGTCAACGACCGAATAGCAGATTGCAGGATGCGCTCCCGCCTCTACGATCGGTCTTTCTTTTGTGCTTTTCTCGCTTAGTACTAGTGCCATATGTGTGTCTCCTTTATGGTTTATTTGGGTTTATCTGAGGTGAAGTCTGGCGAATGTCTTTTGCGTATGTGACTGCTGGCAACACGATCGGAAGACTATTGTTTACCAAATCGATCCAATCCTTGAATTTCATCGTGACGTGCCATTCTGTTTGATTTCTTCGATGGCACACGATAGGCGTCTTACCAGCTTTTGAATCGTTTGAAGATTGTTGCATCCAATCGTAAATTTTGGTTTGCTGGCAGTACTTGACCTCGACGTGGTAGGGCCAGAATTCTGATTCGACCAGTACATCACTAGCTCCCCCATCCGGTGACCCGCAGAACTGCTGGGCGCGCCTAGCCTTCCATCCAGCCTCACTGAGCAGGCTTGAGACCTCGCGTTCACCGCGTTTCCCCTTGTTGCGTGACATTTTTCCTCCGCCCATGGTGACCTCCTTGTTTCAAGATCACCGGACTCTGCCGAGACACGGCATTCGAGTCAATATATTATTTTAGGGAAATTTTAATTAGCTTGACTTGCTATATCTTCGACAAACTCATCCAGGCAATTGAGTCCTCTGGAGACGCGCTTCGCGTAGACTTTATTTTGTTTGAATCAAATACCCACAGTAAGTCTTTGTCCAGCGCAACCAAGAATATTAGGTCGATACACTTGCCGTACTTCCTCTTGTCGACTCCGCGCCCGGTGCTGAACTTGTAGCTCGGGCCCCTTCTGCCATTACTGTGCAACCGTGGAGCGCCACACGACTTGACCTGGATTCTTTTGAATGCCCCATTCTTCTCCGCGACAATATCGTACCCAGCGTTGTCCTCGAATGGGGTCAACACGTTCCACCCGGAAGCGAGGAGTCCTGCGATTACCCTGGCGACTCCTACTGCTCCTGTCTGACGATTACCCGGTTGGAGCATTCCCGAAAAGTCTATATCTGTTCGAGACTCTATTCTGGAGACCATTGAGAAACTTTTTACGTTCCGGGTTCTGCTCCGCAAGCCTTCTCTCGTAGGTCATTTGCTCGACGGAAACGTTCTTCATTACATCTGATGGGTTCAGTCCTTCCAGGGCCTTGAGCGTCTGAGGCCCAAGGGCTCCGTCATCCTTCACCCCGATCGCGCGTTGCAGGAACTTTGTTGCACCCGCCGGACCCCTATTGAACGTTAGGTCCTGGAAAAAAAGCCTGTAAGGTTCTGGAAGTTTAGACGTGATGGGCCTGGTATATTCTACGACGTACTTGGCCGCGGCGTCTCGACGTTCTCCAGGCGGAAGGTTCTTCAGCATCTGCGCGGCCGCGGGATGATACTTGTCGTTGATCCCGGCGACTTCGTAGCTCCCGCCCATATCCCCGGAAGGAAGATTGTAGACCATGACGTTTCCGGCCTTGTCTTTCCTAGCCTCCATGTCGACCGTTGCTAAGGCCGCGTCGTATTCGTTCTTCGGGATCTTCGGTCCGATTAAGTTTTGGTCTTGCATAATGTTTTTAGTCACCTCGTCCTCCATTGCTCTTTGCGCTGTCTCTGCGCGGATATCGTCCATCGTCGCCGCGGACCGCATGCGCTCAGACATTGCGACCAGGCGCTGACCCTTCTCGTCTGTCCACCCCGCCCTCTGTGGTTCCTGCATGGGCCTGGACGCGTTTTGCCTGTCAAATTCCCCCGCCCCAAATGGGGTGAAATTTCTGCTTGCGCTTAGTTCCGGGATCTGTGTTAGAATGTTCGCCATGAAGAAAATCCTATTGGTTACAGCATTATCACTCGGTCGTTGTTTCGCCGGGGATCTCCTCCTGGACGAGACAGGAACCTACTCCGGCATGTTGGATCGGGGTATTCGCACAACAAGAACAGGGGCTATTGACGGAATGGTTTCCAGGAACAGGGGTTGGGTTAGCAATCGGAGCGGAAGATTTGACGGTTTCATTACAAAGGACGGAACCGTGTTCGATTCCCGCGGTAGATTCTCCGGGTTGACCGATAGGCTCAAAGACGTCGAGTGAGGTCATTTTTTGGCCTCCAATTGCTTTTTAATTAGCCTAGACTTTACTGCTGTCTCCAACTCTTGAGCCGGAACATTTCCGGAAGTTGCGCCTCGAACTCCGCGTCCATCTCGTCCTCTATCGTTCTGTCCGGCCATGCTACGCTGAGATAGTTTTCCCGGGTTAGCGGAAGTCCCTCCCGGAGCAGGAACCTTACCGCTCCGTCCTGCCCAGCTAGGGTCCTCAATTCCTCCGGCGAATTTGCTGATTGTGTTTCTTGCTTCATCGATACTTATCCTTCCTTTAGTATAGCTCTTCCATACGCTGTTTACAAATGCTTTATTTTTAGCCTGGGCCTTGAATGCTGGCCTAAATAGTCCACGGATTGCCTCCCAAGTTATACTCTGCATTTCCCGGGGGAGCACTCCGCGCTCCTTTGCTGCGTTCCTGTAAGCCTCGGCAAATAGTCCGTACATGCCAGATATCCCGAGAATCGCAGACGATGGACCTCCGCCGAGGTTGTGCTTAACCTCTATCGACGATCCTGACAGCGGTCGATAAAGCGCAGCCGCTACGGCATGAGTGTCAATTGTAGAATCACCATACTTCGCATTCGGCTGAAGTATGTTGTTAAAAAAGTTCCTTACCTTGTGTTCACCACCAAGTTGCTTGTGGATATTCTCCTTCGATCCATCCATTAATATGCTGATTGCCTTTTCTATTTGCGAGAATGACCCCCATCCGACCTTTGATTCTTTTCCGTTGCCCTTTAGCTTTTTCCCAAGAATCTCTCCGCTCGGACTATAGACGTCGAACGCTCTTGAATTATTCACCTCATCAAAAGCCCGGACAAATATAGCTTTGTCAAATGTGTCAGCTATTTCGCTATAGCGCTTCCCAAGAAGATTTTCCTTCGCATGCCTGGCGAACTGTCTTGTTGCCTTTTTTGACTTTAACCAATTCAACATTTGAGGTGTAAATATTTCGTTTGATTTGGTTCCGTGAATGTCGATGACTCTTCTTGCAAGAGATATATTCATGAACCAATCTTTTTGCGGTGAAAGTACGGCAAATACTCCGGCAACTTGTCTTGTGGCAATTTTATAGTTCTTTGACAATTCTTCGGACATTTTCCTGGCTCCGTCGTACCACTTCTTTGCCTCCTCCCTTAGTCTTGGTGCAAAAGAATCGTACAAATAAAGAAGATTGCTTTTTGCGTGATCAACAAATTCTTTCAAAATTCCTTCGGTCGTTTTGCTTTTTGGGCTAAATCCAATATAATTCTTAACAATATCTGCTTGTTTTTTAGCCAAATCTTTGTCTCTCAAAACTGTATCTAAACCAATTGTAAGATTTTCTTTAATAGGGTCTTCGGTCGCCCTTACTGCCTTTGGGCTCCTCTGACTCACCCAAAATTGTTCGTCCTTCTTTTCAGCCGGACTTGCCGGGGCAAACTGCTTCTGCTCTTCGCCACCGATTAAGCTAGTAAACTTTGGTTCATTCTTGGCAGTACCGGAAAACTCTTTCTCCATCTCCTGCATCTTACGAACCCCGGCGACAACCTCTGGGGTGATGTCAACAGACCATATTGGAATCTTGTCTGGCGCAACAATCCTAGATCCAGGGTTGGCAGCCATTGACTCCATGGCATTTTTCTTTCCATCCGCTGGAATTGTTCTTCCGTCCTCGGTTACAACATACCAACGATCATTTACGATTGCAGACTTTTCTACTGGAGATCCGTACTGCTTCATGTACTTGCCAATTTCAGATGGAAGCATTTCGTCGTAAAACTTTGTCATGCCTTTTTTGCCGTCTTCAGATATTCCGGGGTATCTGTCCACTTGCTCTGCGCCTGTCGTCCATCCAATCCACTCCTTATCGGATTCTACTGCCTCAACCAATGCCCTCTTAAAATTCTGAACAGGCCAATCCTTACGGAACGGAGCGTCTGGAACCTTGTCCTGACCATATCCTCTTGGCTCCGCATTGGCGAATGCATCTATTCTGGATATAATCGCCATTTCATTTTCAGTTAGATTTGGATCGTTCCTCCTATATCCCAAATCGCTGTCGTACGCCTCGTAATCACTCTTTGACGGCATGTTTTTGCTTGACTCTCCAATGTACCCGTATTTTCTTCCGGCTTGATGCAAATCGCTTTGATTTTCCTGCATAAAAAGACCTTCGCGTCCCTTTATGTCTGGCCTTTCATCTAGGCGCATGTGCGCGATGTAGCCTGGTATCGGATAATGTTTCGACATGTATGCTTTATCAATTGGCATGTCAGGCAATTTTGCGTCATACTTTTTAGCTAAATCAACAACTTCTTGCGTAACAATGTCTCCAAATTCAACAATTCTGTCGTTTGTTGTAATGTCATCTCCGCTAATTCTTCCATAATCAAGTTCATCTAGCCCGGCTGCGCTTATGTCTGTAAGGAAATCATCTGCATCTTGTGCGTTCTTAAATTCAATTTTGTATGGTTCTGTTCTTTTTGTTTTCGAATCCTGCTTCAACGACAAAACAACTTCTCTATAATTTTTACCACCAGGAGTCGTGAATGACCCAAATCTTGGAGCATTGCCTGAAGTTTTTGCATATTCCAATCGTTCTGCCCTTGCGTTCAAGTGCTCTGCTTTTTTCATCATGCGATCAAAGGCATCATAAATCTTGCTTTCGCCAATTTTCCCAAGATTTGTTGGAGAGTTTTTCAAGAAATTCCTGGCGTCTTCCTCTGCAATCATTGCCATTCTTGTGAGTTGGCTGGATGTGTAAATATTATCGCGACGATTTTGCAAATCCATCATTTCACCGTATGCACCATCCCCCATCTCGTCATCCATTCCTCCAAGGGGATTCGCTAAGTCTGCAGTCTCAAGCTCCTTGAGCCTTGATGCCTCCTGTTCGTTTAGCGGAACCTTCTGGCCTTTCGATGTCCCATACCTAGTCTCCTCAATCTTGACCTTGCCCTTCCCGGCCAGGAATTCTTCCAGCTTATCTCTTGGTACTTTCCCAGCGTTTTCACTTGCAAGTCTATCAATCTCTTCATTAATTCCTGACCACTTAATATCCTCCTCGTTCACCCCGCGAGTCTGGCCTGGCTTAATAATTGCCTTTACTTGCTCCGGAGTGGCAAGTCTTGGCATCTTGTCGCGAATAGCCTTCTGGAGCGACACATCTCCGGGCGCCAAGTTCGCAGCTTGCTTCTGGTAGTCGAAGAAAAATCCTGTGCGTCCGGTATCGCGAGAGTTGGCAATGCGGTCCAGGCGATAGGATTTGACTAGGCTCCCCGGAGGGCGTCCTTCGGCTGCGTACATTGGGTTCGCATTTTTGTTGGCAATGTTTGTGATGCCGAATAGGTAGTTGATCGCGTTGCGCTTATCGATCCCGATCCCTGTCTCGCCTGGCCTTTCGTTGGCGTGGTTGTCCAGGTACTGCATGACGTCCTTCTCGTAGGATGCCAGGTCTCCGCCCCACACCTCGTTGATCCGGCCCTTGCCACTCCTAGCAAAATCAAGCATGCGACCGCGCAGGGCGGAAATGTCTACAGCTTGCGCCAGGATGTTCCCGGCCTTTGACAGGCGCCAGCCAAGGAACGCGATCTCGGATTGTCCAACCTTAATATTGCCTAGTCCGCGCTTAACAGACTGAGCCCAGCTACCATCCTCGCCTGTGCCGACCTTTTGGTACCAGACAGAATATGTCTTGCCATCCCGGCGACTATCTTGAAGGGCCTTGGCTACTTCCTTTGTAAAATCATTAAAACTGTCGAGACTGAAGAATCCCTCTGGGAGAGTATTTCCACCGACGTATGGTTTGCCGTCGGACTGAATTTTGACGCCAAACTCAGGGCTCCCACGCTCCAGGACAGCGTCCGGATTATATAGGCGCCCAACGTCCGCCACCCTGGCCTTGTCAACCGCCAGGATCGATGCCGGATCCTTGGCTCGAACAGTTCCGTCCGGGAACCTGACCGCAAAATCGTTCTCTTCGAGATTTGTCTTTCTGTTGCGAGTAAACTGGATTGCTGGATTGTTCGCTAGGTTTCTGTTTCCTGGGCCTGGGACTAGCGTCACGTCCTTCTGCTTCTCTGCCTTCTCTAGTCCGTCAAGATACTTGTCGCGATCCCGGAACCATCTTGCGGTCAACTCTCGAAGCTGTTTAGACGGAACCAGTGGATTGTCCTTGAATAGCGTGTCAATATTCGTCGGCTTAGGCCCTGTCGTATCGATCCCAAACTTATTCAAAAGCCTGCCAACAGGGGCCAAGAATCCTTCCTGGAGAGACAGAAGATTCGTTCCTGGCAAGGTTCTGCGACGAAGTGAGTCAAGATCCCTACCGCGGGACTCGCCAACAAACTGCTCCGCCAGGACCTCGTCCGCGATCCAATCAAGATCCCCGGCTCCAGGCTCGGACCGCTGAGACGCTTCTCTTAGTTCGTTCGCCTTGGCTCGCACCTCGGCCTCGGTTGGGGCTCCTCTGCCCTGGCGCTCACCCTCAAGAAGTTTCCTGGCGTACTCGTTCCCTCTCCTGCGAAGACCTTCTTCACCGTACTCAGTCATGACTGCCATACGACCCTCGGACTTGTTAATCGCTGGAGACTTTTGAATTGCGTGTAAAATCTCATGTCTCACCGTGTCTCCGGTAGACCTCTTGTCGTCCATGTTGATCAGCAGTCTGAATTTTCCGCTCCTGTCCTGCACTCCCTTGACAACTCCGGCCGCGTTGATCCCGGCATTCTCTGGCATCATAAACGAATCGCGACTATGGAATTCAACCTGGACGTCAGGTGCCATCATCTGGAGCGTCGCGGCGTCTAGGAATGGACGATTATCTTTTCGGACGTAGTTGGCTATGCTCTCAACGTCCAATCCTAATTCTGCCTGCTTTGCAAATAGCCTGTTAACGTCACCCTGCTTTGCCAGGGCTTTCCTGGCTGGCTGTTGGGAAATTCCTCTAAATCCTCCTCCGACTGCCCCCATCCTAGATCCAATTGCCACTCCGCCACCAATGCCTTCTTCTTCGCCACCGGACCCAACGTAGCCTAATCCTGCTCCAACGACCGCTCCCTTTGCCGATCCCACCCCTATGTCTAGTCCAAGTTCAGCAGTTTTGGCAGTTATTGGAGACGATAGAACTGATGTGTTCGCAGCCCGGCGCAACCATTCTGGATTCTTCTGATTCTTGGCAATCCTCTGCATAAGGTTCATGCGAGAAGGTCCTGTCATTGCTTCTTCGCCCATAATGCTCGCGGCCTGGGCTCCTTTTTCTATAACCTCTGCTCCAGCCCTGGTCGCTGCAATCTTGGCTCCGACCGGGAACGCTCCAGGAATGCCTACCGCAGCCGCTCCTGTAGCAATTGCTCCTGCAGTCTTTGGCGCAGTTACGCCAGGCAGAACGCGCTGGATGCCCTGCCCAACCTTTTCGACTCCAAGATCAATCACGTTCCCAACAGCCCTAGCTCCAGTTTCAACTCCTTCGGCAACCTTAGTCCCAACTCTTAATCCCCTGCTAGCTTTTGACGCGGCGGATGTAGCCCTCGCTCCTGGACCGACGAGTGGTGCAAATGTTGTGGGGTCGAGGAACATTGATCCAACCTCTGCAACCCCCGGCATGATCGACTCCTTCGGCAATCCAATAATGCTTTTCCCCTGAGCTCTTTCGGCGTTTATCTTCTCAACTGCCTGCATCTGGTAGTTTTGGTCGATCGTCTTTTGGTTTAAGTACGATTTATAATCCGCCTGGAGACCGAGCGCTCCGGCGGCCATGTAAGGTGCCTTCTCAATAAATTTCGACGCACCGACTACTGTCGTGCCGAGATCCATGGTGCCTCTTGCTAGCGCTTCGGCTGCCGTTGCGAGGGGTTTTATTTCGTCACCAAACTCAATAGGCTTTTTGTAATATTCTGCAATATCTTGCCCAGCCTTGCCAAAAGCATCTTTAAAGTACTGCTTCCCGCCCTCATACCCGGTTTCAAATTTCTTACTGAATGTGGGTTCGGTTCTTTTTAGAAGAAGAAACTCGTCTTCACTTGCTATAAAGTTTGGGTCTGATTCGTCCTGAGATCTAATAAACTCGGCAGAAGTCAACTCGTCCGCAAATATTGGTTTTGAATCTACAAATTGAACCTTGCCTTCATACGATTCGTGGACGATCCTTGCCTCGTCCTGCGTGAACTCAAACTGAGGATTTTCGCGATACTGGCGAAGCAGATAGTTTGCCGCCTCGCGTTTATCCTGGATGATTTCGTCGGCCATGACCGACTAACGGTTTGGAATTACTCTTCGAGTGCGAGGATCGTATCCGCCAAATCCGGATGGGCTCATCGGTTGCGATTGCTGTTGCATTGGGGCCTGGTACGGCTGTTGTGCCTGAGCCGGAGCAGTTGCGTCTTCCCTGTTCCTCTTTGGCAATTCAATTGTTCTCCCGGAAATTCTCTTGTAATCGTTGGCCTTAATATCGAGCCGATTCCTGAGCATCTTAATTCCTTCGAGGGTCGTCGCAGTTCTTGGCCCAGCAATCGGCAGATCTAATCCGGGAACCTCAACCGGACTTGTTCCCAATGCCATCGTCTCTAGGAATGATTTGACTTCACTTTCTCTTGCGACAGATCCTGGGTCAAGCGCCTTGGCTAAAGCCACTGCAAGGAAATACGGTTTCTGACGAAGGGCCGCGCTTCCTTCTGGATTTGATATTTCGTAATTGCCGTATTTCTTAACTACGTCCTCAAGTTCGTCTGCCAGCCTATAGGCGTCGGTGGCATTCATCTCGAAAGCGACATCGGCAGCGGTCAATTCCTTGCCCTTGGCCTGGATGGACTTCTTCGCCATGTCGACTGTCTTCATCTTCATGTCCCTCTTGATCGGATCAGTTTCTAGCCCTGCCATTCTTTCGTATCTGGCAACTCTGTCCATCATGCCCTCAAGATAGTTATACTGGTCCTCTTCCGGTGTTCCGGCTGGAACATTCAGGCTAGTTCCTGGAATTGTTGTTGTGCCAGTTGTCTCGTAAAGAGTCTGCATTAGCGCAGCCCTTCTCGCCGAGTCTGTGGTCTGCATTAATTCTTCCGCTGCCTTTTGTGCAGTGTCTGCTGGATAGAGTTTTTGCTTCAGCATTTCAACGCGAAGTTGACGATCTTCATCTTCAACAGCCTGAGCCCTTTCTGCGTCCGCATAGTACTTCTCGCTCCAGGGCATCGTGACTAATGGTCTTTGAATTCTGTCTGCCATAAAATTATCCTATCTTGCTGTCCATCCACTTGCGGATGACTGCTTTTATTTTGGGTTTGTTGCGTATTGACTTGGCAATTCTTTCTCCATATTCGAGGTAGAAGTTTCTCAAGTTGTCTGATGCCTTCGTAAACATCCACTCCCTAAATTCAAGCCACTTAGGATTGTCAGCACCATAAACCTCGCGAGCCACCCAGCATGCAAATATTCCTGCTGTTCCGCCCAACGATCCAACTCCCTTAAATATGTCAGCGCCAGCGCTGAGATAGTTAGGAAATGAATTTGCAACAGCAACGCGAGATAGGGCATCAACTTGCGCTCCATAAGTATTAGCCAAGTAATTAGATTGCGTATTGTAGAGTTTGTTGAATTCACCGGTAAGGGCAACAGGAATGCCTGGATCAACAGTCTGATAGAAGTTAGAAGCCGTAGAAGGCTGTTGGTTAAAGCCACCAGGTAGAGCTTGATTGGCTTGGATGTAGCCCTGTATTGCATTCTGTTGCTGTGCGGTGCGTGCGCCAGCTAGGTTGTAGATAGAAGGTCCGCCAGCAATAAACCCGGACGCGGCTCCAAGCCTATTCTGCTGGATGCCTTCACGAAGTAAAAGATCCCGAGCTCTGGCTGCGCCGGAAGTTTCGCCAGAACCAAGGAACTGTTGCGCGGCCCCAAACCTGGCCAGCTTGCGTTGCTCTCCGGCTGCCCCAATCTGCGCGGCCTCTTGCACTGCCGGTCCAAGACCGAAAATATTTCCCCGGGCAGTTTGAGCCCCGCGGATTGCCTGCTCGTACCCGCGACGTTCTTCGGCACCAATGGTCGACCCGAGTTGCAATTGGTTGATTGCCTCATCCTCAATTGTCCTGCGAAGTTGCTCTGTCTCGGGAGTTGTTGTTGGCTCGATCGGTTGAGTCGCCATTTCCCTGTACTTCTGGCCCAGGCTAACCGCGGTGCGATAAGAATCTGGATCGATCTGGTAAAGCTGTTGTGACGCTCGCTCTTCGGGTAATTGGATAAACTCACGGAAAGCAACAATATCCTTTAATCCCATCTCATCAGATGCCGTAAGTGGCTTATAGTTTTTTATGTTTTCATTTGCCTCAGATATTGCCTGGTTGACGCTATTCAAGTCGGAAGTCATTGAGGCGATGGCCTTCTCTGCGGTTGTTCTGCGAGCATCTCCAGCCTTTAAGCTTCCGACTAATTTGGAGGCATCATCAATGCGTTGCCTAATCCCAACAATTTGGGCATTACCAGAATTAACTATATTATTAAGTTTAGAAATTTTTGCCGCATTTAAGTCTTGAAGAATTTGTTCGTCGGAAACTTGAAAATTTAATTTAGAAGCATAATCTGAAACTCCATAGTTTCTTTTGGCCGAAAGCGCGGCAACGGCTTGATTTACTGGCTCAAGATTTACTCTTGATGTGTTGGTTATATTTGACAATCCACGAGCGGCCGTACTGTACCCAAGCTCAGTTTCGTAATTTTTCTGCGCGGAAACATTTTCAGATTCAAGATTTGTTTTGTAGCTTTCAAAGGCATCATTAAACATCTTTTTAGTATCTTGTTTAGCCGACATGTTGTACACCTTGCCGTCATGCCTATGTGAGTAAGTTGAAGATCCTGCTAAGAATTGATTATAATCTGGAACCCTAGGGCTTCCGTCAACTTGCCCAGCACCCCTTCCGCCACTAGGAAAAAATGACAATAAGCCAGCATCGCCTCCAATGCTCGGCTTATACACATCATAAAAGAATTTTTCTTTTGATAGAGCTTCTTTTTTGATTGGAGCATCAGGATCTTTAATCATGTCTGCCGTAAACTCGGAGTTGTAGTTTATTGCCATATTTATCCCTGTAAATTTGGATTAGAAATGCTTGTTCCGATTGTGCCATAGACATCAAATGGTCCGGATTGTGGATTATTCGCCACATTCTTTTCAACCGATGCGTATGGGCTAGTTCCGTAAAGACGCTCGAACTGGCGGGTCATCTGATCGCCTAATCCACGGTTCAAGGCATAAGCCTGGGGACTCTGTTCATACGCCCTACGCAATCCCTCCAGAGTGCGTTGAGGTCCGTACTGACGCTCAAGTTGCATCCCGGCCTGTACCCCAGCCTGCTGGTCGAGTGCTGATAATTGGCGCTCCAGGGAACGTTGTTGTGGCATGTACTGAATTCGTAGCTTGTTTTCGAGCTCGGCCATGCCGGGAGCCTTCTCCATGTACGTTTCAATGTTTTTCTTGTAAGCCTCGGCATTGGCCTGCGCTACCGCGCTAGGATCTGGCGGGGGAGGAGGTGCAGGAATAGAAGGTGCGCCACCCATGTTAAACTAAAGCCTTTTTCATAAATTTCATATAATCGTAAGTTTTTCTTGTTCCGTTCCGGCTAAAAATTAGGCTCCTTCTGGGGCCCAATTCATCCCACAGGATGGACAACAGTCGTTTCATAGCCAAACGACTACGAGCCGTAGATGTACCATCAATTGAGGTCACAGTCAAGTCAATATAGGCATCTTGACCGTCTGGCATATGGACATAATGCTTAACGTCTTGCGTTCCGTCGACAGCCCTCGCAACAGCCACTCCAACCACCTCTTGTCCTTCCTTGACCACTCCGACCAGGTTGTTGCGCTCGTACCAGGAGAACCATTCCCTAAAATTCGGCCAACGCGATTCCGGCACCCCGGACGCTTCAATGTATTCTATAGCGGTCATATTACCTTCTGAATCTCGATCGTGTCTGGGTTAGCGGCCGCAATAATTTGGCGAATCGCCATTTTGTTTGCAGTGCTTGAGATCTTCATATTCAATAGGCGCCACTTTTCGTACTTGCGAAGATCGCTTGCAATCCGTTTCTTTACTGAAGTCGGAAGGGCCGCCGGGAGCACAAACGGAAGAGTCAGCACTGAGCTCGCAATGTTCAGCCCGGACTGAACGCTGATGTCTCCAGTGTCCACATCTCTCTGAATGAAAATATTTGCACTGCTAGAAAACGAGTCATCAAAAATTACCTCGAAATGCGATCCATATTTGGCAGCAAACGTATCCCCAAAATTAAAATCTTTTGTGCGAACATAGGATTCGTAGTTTGTCCCAGCATCTTGGTAGTCGGACGAGACCGTTCCAGCCGGGGACTTGTAGCCTGCATATTGCTCAATAACTCCGTTTACCTTTTTGAACATCGCCCTGGTTCCGGCCTGGTTAAAGTTGGTAAGAGTAAACTGCATTATCCTTGGGCTCCAGGTACCCTCGAATGCGCCAAGCACAGTGTTGTAAACTATAAGCGTGTCGTTGACGTTGCTTGATCCTGTTGGCACTGCCAGGAAATATCTGTTGTCGTAGTAAATTGCTGTGGAAATTCTGATTGAATCAGTGTTGATGGTTTGGATGACGTCCTTGACAACTTCTGAGATTGGCACTCCTACCGAGCTAAAGTCGTCCGCAACTGAGCGAACTAAGGATCTAATTCCGTTGTCTGATAAAAACAGGATATCGCTACTTACCTGGACTGCAGTCCCGGATGCTACGCAGCCAGTGTTATTCGATATGATGGACACGATCCAATCGGCTGCCGTTGTGGCGTCGCTAGGAATGTCCACCTGGAAGACTCGGCGTTTCTTAAATACGATGATTCTGTTTTTATAGTATGGGACGATTGCCGTGATCTGGTCTCCGTCGTCTCCGTTCACGACGATGCTGTTTGTTGTATCCCACACGGATGGGTCTAGGATGTCGGAAGCGTAAAGTGTGTTCCTAGTGTCTCCAGACCCAACCGCAAAAAGCCTGTTCTCTGTATTTATTAAAAGCCTCAAATTTTGAGGTGGCGGACTAACGGTTGCCGTTGCCGTCGCTCCAGATCCGTCCCCAATAATTGTCACCGTTGGGGCTGCGGAATATCCAGACCCTCCTTCGACGACAGTCACGCCTGTGACGACGCCCCCTGCGACCTGGGTAATAAGCGTAGGGAATTGTCCGCCCCACTGTGGTCCTGTCACGATTGCCGTTGCACTAGTATACCCGGTGCCACCACTGGTTATCGTGATTGCCCTGACCTTTCCTGCCTGCCTAACCACAACATCTCCGTCCCAATAGTGCAGATCACCGTCAGCGTCGGCTATGTACATCTTGTTATTGAATTGCGCCATGCTCACTTCAACGGCAGAACCAATAGAATATCCGCTAGCCCATTTTTGTGTACTCGTTCCAAACAGGCTTGTGTTTGCGATCCATGTTGAATCTGCCGGATGTATTGTCGCGCTCCCGCTTGAATTGATGCTGTAGAATCTTCCGTTTGTCACGGTAAGCAATTGCGATGTAGATCCTGTTTCGTAGTACCGCATCCCACCGATAGATCCTGTCCCACTGGTTGCCCCGGTGGCAAAACTTGAAGTTCCGACCCTAGTCTCAAGATTGCCCTTTGGAGACAGGGTCATGTTGTATAACTGTTGTACTTGATTTTCGCCAAGCAGATCAGATTGCAGTCCGCTGGCCTGGCCCCCGGTAAAATTGCGAATTCCGTCAAAGGACAAGACTTCGTCTAAATTGTCCTGGAAATATGGCACGGACTAAACCCCTATGTCTGTGATGCTGTATTCGCCTAAACTTGACGGTGTGATGACCTTTATTCCCCCGACCTGGCTCATCTCGTATTGAGCCATCTGCGCTAAGTCAGCATTAGCTGTCGACACGACTGCCTGAGCCTTGGCGTACTGACGTTCACGCTCCAAGGCGTCGGCGTGAGTAAGTGCTAGGACAACGTGCTGGACGTGCGGTAGTCTCAACTCGTCGTTAAGAGCGGAAGAACTCGGAGGAAACTCAACAATATTATTCTGCCTTGTAACGCATGTAACTTTTTCTATCACCTTCAACGTGGTTGTGCTGGACGTATTGAGCAGTGGGTACAGGTCGATCTCTGCAGTCCCTGACGTATTCCGGCCCTTGAAATAATACTGAGTCGGAGTCCCGGTCCTTTCAGAGTCAAGCAAGTCAGCGTCTTGGCTTACGATTGTCTGAAGATCCACAGATAAAAGTTCGCTGTCTCCGTAGGCTACGGATAAAGGATTTTCCACAAGAGAACCGAGAGTAACCGTCCTGGTCGAAGTTGAGACTGAGTACGTTGAGTTTGTGATGCTTTCCCTCCAGGGGGCAAAGTTCCACACGCGTCGGTAGTTTAGCGATGCCGACTTCTGCAAGAAGGTAAGCGTATCCGAGTCGGTCTTGCCAACCTTCTCGCCAGCGTATTGCGCGATTTCAGTTAGGGTCATTTAGCTTCGGACTGCTCTTTAGCTTGGCTGCGAATCTTATCTACCAACTCAAACACTGCCTCATAAGGCGCACGACCAAGGCAGGCGAGGATGGTGTTTACTTCTTGGATGGATAGGTCGAGTTTCATAAATTAGCAGGCCATCAGCACACAGGGGACGCAATAGCTTCCGTCCTCGTAAGTGCAAGTTACATTTGTTGAAGTAACCTTGGCGATAGTCTTGGATCGGATAATGTCATCGCCTTGGGGCTTGGCGGTTCCATCGCCAGCAGACATTAACAAATCACCACGATTAACGCTTGTTCCTTGAGCAATACGGATAATCATATCTCCTGTCATTGCCATATTGAGATCAAATGGATTGTCTTGATCGTCATTATCCCAATTAACAAACACGCCTGCTGTATTCAAATCGCCTTCAACGTCTGAAATTTTAACTTTGTTTAACTGCTCGTTAGGGAGAAGGTTCCCATCCGCATCTCTCCATTCACACATTGCGTCAAGATTGGATAATACAGTTCCTTTTTTAATTGCTGGATCTCGCTGACCAGATGGCAACTGCGAAAATCTCGAAAGATGGCCTCCGTTATATGAAACAGTTGTTCCACTTACTGATATTGTTCCCTCAACAGTTCCATCTTGCGCAATTTGAACTATGATTCCATCATCAGTATTTCTATTAAAAAATGCAGATGGACCACTAGCAGCTCCACACGCAATTTTGTTATCAGAAGGAGAAAATTGAAATCCAACAGTTGATGTGCTTGGTGATGTTTTCCCAACCAACAAATTCCCACTCGAATCAATGCGGAGGCGTTCTGTTCCTGCTGTTTGAAAGATTGTAAGTTTTCCGCTGAATGCATTTATGAATAAAGCATTCGAGTCATTATATATTTGTGCTATTGTTGAGCCAGCGGTCATAAATTGTTGCGCTCCACCCGTCGATCCATTTATTGATAGCGTTGAATATGCGGAACCATTATTAACTGGAGAATTAGTCCCAATCCCAACATTGCCACTCGAATCAATGCGGAGGCGTTCTGTGCCTGATGTATAAATTACTGCCCCAGTACTAGCTCCCCATGAGCCAAGATAAGCGTTACTGTCTGCACCAAAAAAACCAGTAACGGAGTATTTACTGGCATCATCGGAATCTCGAAAATATGTTGCCGCACCAGTACTGCTTCTAATATCCAAAGACCTACCAAAATTATTTGTGTCGGCAGGACTCGTAGTCCCAATCCCAACATTTCCACTCGCTGCCTTGTAAATCTGCCCACTTCCAATGTTAATTACATTTGTAGATCCAGTAATCGTTCCAAGGAATGTTGATGTGGTTGCGGAAAGATTTGTAATCGTTCCGTTCGTAACGACTTCATTGGTTGATGTGGTAGTTCCAGTGGTAAGGGTTGGGATCGTGCCAGTAGTGCTGTTAAGGGTAGCAATCGTGCCATTCGTAATCGTTGCGCCAGAGAACGTGCCGTTGGTCAGTGTATCGGAAAACAGTTTCTGCACCGTTACCCGGTTCGCGGCCACCTGGGGACTTCCTATCGATGACGAGTCCGCAATGAGCAATAAATCTCCAGTGCCTACAGTTGTCTTTGCTTCCTGAGTCGAGATTAGCCCGGCATAAATATTGGTCTCGTCGATAAGGTTGTGCAGACCAGCTGCCGTGACCGTGCCGTTGGTTGCGAAGTCGAAATTGCGATCGAGTACGTTTGCCATATTAAGTTGTAAACCTCATTGCGGTTGCGAAGATTGTTCCCGCTGGTATTGTGCCGTTTGTTTGGGTGGAATTGAAAATTGTAAAACGCAATACACCCGCTGACTCAATCCTAAAGTCTTGCAATAATCCAGCAGGCGTTGCTCCAGTTGTAGATCCAATTGAATTTATACTGCCAATGACCATGTCGCCAAGAACAACCCCAGATGCCGCAAGCGTTCCAGTGCTTACATTCAATCCTGTTGTTGCGTGGTCAATATCCAATACTGTCCCGCCAGTGTATGCTGCGGTTGCAAATGTTACCGCCGTAAGGCTTGGACCAGATGCACCAACTTTCAGAGTACCAACTGTGGCAAGCCCATCCACCGCAAGCGACCCGGTGCTCTTTACCCCTGTCGTCGATATCTGTAGGGCCGAGACTCCAGCCTCGTCTCCACTAGAAACGGCTCGCAGTGTTCCGTCGACAATGTTGCTACCAAACGTCTTTAGGAGTTGGGTGTAGCTTGTGCTGATTGTCTGTGTGCCGAGTGTAGCCATTAGTGGTTCATCCTGTTTTTGACTAGGTCCCAGGCAACGGAAAACAGTAGCCCGGCGACCCCAGCAATTGCGAATATCCTAGAACGGAGGTGTTCTAGGGCAGAAACTCTATTTACCACATCCGCGTAGTTTGACAAGCTGGTCTCGACCATTTGGTACAACTGGACCTGGCGCTCTTCCATCCGGGCCAATTTGATTTCTATGCTCCAAACTTGCTCCTCACTCATGGCTTAGTAGCCCCAAGGTCAGATGTAGCACCCATGTCCGAGTAGACTGGCAAAGCATTGTTATCTTGCTTGCGTGGTGAGCAGGATGAAAAAGCAAGGCATAGGATGACCAGCGGAATATTCATCAAGCTGCGGTGATGGTGATTGATGGAGACCATCCAGATGTGGGGATGTAGTTTGCGTCTGTGGATGCATTCGAGGCGTAAACAGAATAAACCCAACTATCTGAATCTAGGTCAAAACTTGGGTCAATTAGTTTCCATGCTCCAAACGGAGAATCCAATATTGCTCCGACTTCGTCATCCCATATTTGAGCATTTGGTGAAAGTAATAAATAATTACCTAACGAATAACAAATTCCAGTTTTTATGTATGAGTTATGTCCATTGCTAATTGGAAAGCCTTGTTCTGGTATTTTTTTTGTATATGTACCAATATATATACCAGCACCTAAAATAATAACGCTAGCCGTACTCGCCACAGGAATCCCGCTAGGTGCGGCTCCACCACCAACCTTGCGGATGTTTTGCACTCCTAGTCCTAGAGATAATCTTGGCATAAAATTACAATGCAATCACCCGCCAAGGACTTGAACCTTTGGCGGGTTGACTGCTAATAGGTAATTAGCCCTTGTAGGCAATCACACGTCCAGTTCCAGCAGTGAAGCTGTTAAACTGTCCGTAGATTATGTTACCGGAACCGATCGTCACGCCTGTCAGTGTGCCATCGTAGTCTCCTGCGATAGCGCTGAAGGTCGTGTCGGCCAGCATTTGGATTGCCCAATATGCCTGCCCGGCAACGCCTGTGGTGCCAACGGTAAAACCGTTCCTAGCTCCAAAACGATCTAAATCGGCAGACATTAGCTGTAGACCGGGATCTTGTACGAAGTGCCGTTGAGACGAACCGTAATTCCCAGGGTCGCAGTACCAGAGACAAAAGTCCCAGTAGTTGCGGTCGTGATGAATTCCAGTGTGGTGGCTTCTGTTCCAGCATCAATCCGGACAGGCTTCCCTTTTGCTCTTAATTCGCGACGAATATATATATCACTCATGGATCTAATTTCCTATGTTTTGCCCAAACTTGTTTGATTGTATCGGCTTTATGTCTTGGGCGGAACTTGGAGCCGAGTTTTTGTTCTAGTGCGTGATAACCTTTTAGAATGTT
>Ga0209298_10000057_pt1 | contig 66344 bp, 96 predicted proteins | sample S_140806_EF_Meta_FD_187325 | JGI IMG/M metagenome (GOLD analysis project Ga0209298, IMG submission 187325) | Freshwater microbial communities from Lake Simoncouche, Canada to study carbon cycling - S_140806_EF_MetaG (SPAdes) (version 2) | ecosystem: Environmental > Aquatic > Freshwater > Lake ... | reverse complement strand
GTTATTTTTGCGTTGGTAGGCTAAGAACTTCTTCGTAGTCTTTGTAGGAAACTTCAATCCATCCTATTTCAAAATCAACCCATCTTTTAGAAAGCTCGTAGTGTGCTAATTGTTTGTCTTCTGCAAGTAAACCATCTTCAAAAGCTTTTGTCAAATTATTTAAATCCGGAGTTGATTGGTGAAATCGTCCATGATGTAATTTCTTTTTTTTCTTTGACCAAGAGGGTGGAACTGGTATAAAGAAAGTTATGGAAGCACCTACCGGAGGCATCACAAAGTTTTTTATTTTTGCTTCTGCTGACAAATCAATTTTGTACTGATTATATTTTTCTAATCTAAGCAATCTTTTTAGTCCGGGTGGTCTTAGCCTTTCCCTTGGAATTCTAAAGAATATACGGTCCCCTTGTGTTGCTCTTACATGGGTCTGGGGTGTTATGTTAAGAATTACTTTCTTTGACATTAGTTTTATCTTTTAAAGTTTTTAACAGAATAAATTCTACTGTCTTAGTTACCGACCATCTTTTTTTGTCTGCCAGTTTTATAAGTTTCTCATGAACTTCTGGAGTTAGATAAATTGTTGTACGTTTCATAATGATTCACTTTGATGCAAGATACATTATGTTATAACATTGTACAACTTTATGTACATAAAAAAACCTCCTTTTTTAAGGGAGGCTAAGTCAAACGAGAAAACATCAACCGAACCATCTTTGTTCCTATTGGATAATTATTTTTTCTTTTTCATTGCTTTTAAAGCATATCCGACTTTCTTTTCTTTTAAAGATGAAGCACCTCTGCTTTTCAATTGCGTCTGCATTGCGGCTCTACTTTTCTTTTCAAAGGCATCTTGGTCAGCTTTCTTAACTAAGCGTCCCATTTCGGTTCTTACCATGCCTTTTGGGGCTGGTTGTTCCATTACTTCCATGTCTGTTGTTATTTGCTCCAGTGCCATAATATAAATTTTACCAAATATACGAAATATTTTTTCCACCATGACCAAAATATATTAAAAATAATTCCGAAATGTTCTACATCAACACTTCCTCAGGGGTCCGCTATATATAAATGACCGCGATTTTTTTTTGGGGCTTTGATTCTCCTGCACCGGGTAGGTCTTGTTTCTTGGTCCATGCATTGATTGATTGAGGTTGTTGATTTCAGTGAGTTTGAGGGGTATGGGCTATGGTCATGGTCATGGTATTGGTGGTGGCGTGGGTGTGGGTTGGGTCATGCACTTTTCTATGCTGTATGGTATGGGTATATAGATAGGGTATACAGGGGTATTGGTTGTAGCTTGGTGGCATTGGTTGGTATGGTATGCATGATTGCTAATAGATTTAGTAATGCTAAGGTATTTAGTTTGGTCAATGAGTTACGCATTATTAAAAAATCTAATTTGCTCAAATTTAAATTATTTTGGGGCTGTTGATATTATGACATCAAAAGCATTTTGAGTGTCTGTAATCGTCTTAAAATGCGAAATAGACACATTTGCATTGGCTTATGTATATGTATTAATTAAATTAAAAGTTATCCACATTTATATAATTATATTAAATTATTTTGCTGAATCAAAGTATATGTATATATTTGCTATGCAATCGGGGGAAAGCCCCCAATCAATGTTGCAACATCGTTCTTTGAAATATCTAGTAAAACCCGCGCCACCATTGAGTTTGGTCAAATTTACTGCTTACCTCTAGACTATGTAATCAGTCGGCTGAATAGCCCTAAACGACTCACTCCAATACACATGGTGCCAACGGGATAGCTTGAAAGGATGCAAATATAAGCGATAAGGTTCACCGCCTTATAGATGGACAACGGCAATGCCTCACACAATGAGAGCAACCCACAAATGACACTGCCACGATGTAATATCGTTATCAAGACTCCCACCTATCCAATTTACTTATATTGAATTTCTGACCATAAGGTCTACTGCTAATATTCGCAGTACTGATGAGCCACAGAATGGCGAAACCTAACACTATATAACATGTCACAAGTAATTAACGGAACCAAATTAAGTAATGGCAACTACATGATTGAATTAACTGCTTTGCAAATGGATGATTTAGAAACAAGATATGTAAGTGCATATCTTAAATGGAAAGCAGAAGCTAGTCAACAAAATGATGTAAATGAAGCAGAAGTACATTATATGATTGCGGATGAATATTATAAAAAATTACAAGCAATTAGAATAATTCAAGGTAAATAAATACAAATAACAAGGTTAACTGATGAGGCTTAAATTAGCCGAAATGTGCATCCATAAAGGATGTGCATATTAACCAAAAATTTATCAATTATGAATGAATTATTTAAAAAATTAAGCGCCTTAAAAATCGATTTAGATTTATTTTATGCAGTAAGCATTGAAACAGCGTTTGGCGGTAGGATTATGCTTCAAGGAAAAATTAGCTCCGATTCAATTGAGGTAGCTAACAAATTGAATGTACCTCTAGTATTTCACAATGGCAGAGGATGGCTTGAAGGTGAAGCGGAAGGTATAAATATTACATTATGTAAGTAGGTTAACTGACGAGTCCTAATGGACGAAACGCCTGCGGGCGTCTTAACCAAAAAAAAACTATTATGCAAAAAGTATTTACTACTAGTGGTAGACGCATTAAACGTTCCCCATCTAGCTATGAGAAATTTATTAATGCTCACATTCAATTAGGCAAAGATTTCAAATCTGCTTACAATGAATGGAAGCTATTAAATGCTCGTATTCAAATCAATTCACTTAACCTTCAAAACTAAACAAAATGAAAAACACACAAAACAAAAAAGAAATGTCGAAGCCCATTTATGTTATTATGAGAGAGGATAACATTACCAAAGATTTAGAAATCTTATCTATTGAAAAAGGTATTAAAGTTTTAAGTAACTTTTATAAGAAAAAAAAGATAGAACAAATGCTAGAAAATGGAGAGGCATTGCAAACCCCTTACGCATCTTATTCTAGAGAGATTTTTGCCTTTTATTCTGAACCTATTACCATTAAATAATATATTAAACTAAACAAAATGAATTATTCAAAATTAATGAGCCTAAATCCATTTAAATATGGTGAAATCGTCAACAATCAAAAGCAATTGATTGAATTTTATGAGCATCCAATTTTTGGAGGAGATGGAACTGTGATTGCCGTTTGTCATGAATTAGGTATAGCAAAATCAACCACTTTCTATGAATTAGATGATATGGTTGCTAGTCATGGCGAATACACACCATTGTTTATAGATGGTAAGATTGTATACGGATATGAATTGATGTAACGAGGTTAACTGAGGATGGCTTAGATATAGCCGAAACGGAGTAAGTTCCCCCACTTACCCGTCTTAACCATAATGTGGAGTCACCACATAAAAAACTGCACTATTATCATGAAAAGTATTTTTAACGACAATTTCTCAGCGCATTCTATTGATTCAGCAGAATCAAAACTAAGCCACATTTTAGCCAATTCTAGACAAGATAATGTCTTGGTTGAGTCCAAGGTAGTCCCATTGCAAGAATTGACCGGATTAAGCTCTAGAAGAGGTTTAGAGAATGCAATCATTTGCGAGAATCAAATCGTGAATGTGGTTTCTAATTCTTATGGCCACCTGCCTAATGAGAAGTTCTTTTTAGGCGTGGAAGAAAAGTTGATTGACGCTGACATCTACTACCAACAGCGTAGTATTAACCGCGACAATCGTTCTTTTGTAGTGGATTATATCCTAGCTGATGACCGCTATAAAGTAGAGGTTAAAGGTGATAAGGATATCCTGCGTCCTATGTTGCGCTTTGTTAATTCTTATGATGGTTCATGCAAGACTAGTGGTTCCTTTGGTTTTTGGCGCAAGGTATGTGACAATGGCTTACATGTTGCACAGACTCACATTGGTTTTTCTGTTAAGCATTCGGGTGCCATTGCTGATATTGTTATGCCTAAATTGGATACGATTGTTAGTCAATTTATGGACAACGAATTCTTTACATTGAAGCGCAAATTTGAAGTACTTGCTGAGCGTCCGGTTTACAATCTTGAGGATTATGTTAAGGTAACTGCGAAGAACCTAGGTATTTTTAAATATGAGGCATCTGATAAGAATCCGGAGCCTAGTGCAAATGCTCGTTTCATCTTTGATGTAGTTGAGCGTGAAACTAGATTGCTTAATACTAATCCAAACCAATGGATAGTATACAATGCATTCAATGAATTAATCCATGGCAAATTGAAAAAAACTTTTGACCAACAACGTACACTAGATGAGAAGTTATTTGAATCAGTATACGCTAATGTTATCTAGGTTAACTGACGAGTCCTAATGGACGAAACCACCTTCGGGTGGTCTTAATCAATTGTGGAGGCACCACATTAAAAACTGAAAAAACAAAATGAAAACTTACAGATTCGCAAAAATCACATCAACAAACGGAGAAATTTTTAGAACTGAAAAAATTGATTTGTTAAACAATCCAATTTTTAAAAATTCAAACCAAGACAAATTTAAAATTAAAAAAATTTACGAAAAGTTTTGGGGCAAAGGCATTTATGTACAAAGCATCGCATTTAGTCACAATTAAATTAAACAAAATGAAATACGCAATTGTAGAAACATGGAATGGCGAAGGTTATTCATCTGAAAACCTAGCTTACATAAGAAAATTTAAGAATGATTTAGAAGCACAAAATTATTTAGAATCATTAGTGCAAATTCAAACGGGTGCTGAGAATATTGAATCAAGTTTAGGATGCATCAGTTATGAGAAAGGTGAAGACCAAGGTTCATTCACTTTTATTCGTAATGCTGAAAAACTTTATGGTGTAATGATTTTTTGCAATGTAAATGAAGTACATCCAATCCTAAACAAAAAGGAATGGCATAGTCGTATCTGTGGCGCAATTACATTATCAGACCCCGAAGAACTTGATGAAATAAATTTAGGTGATGATTCAATTTTTATTGGAGCATATGAAGGTGAATACGATTATCAATTTATCAAATTTTAAATTAAACAAAATGAAAAAAATTATCGTTTACAAAATTACTGACAAAGATGAATTGGCTGAACCTCCAAAGTTTTTTACCTTAAAAGGATTGAGAAATTATATTCTAACCAGTATGTGGGATAGGTGGTATGATATAGATGAATTGGCAAATGATTATTCTAAAAACGAAATTCAAAAAAGTGATGAATATTTATTTGCTTATTTAGAAACTTGGAATATTCAAGTTGAAAGAATTGCTGTATTAAATGAAACAAATTTTTAAATAATAAATTAAACAAAATGCAAACATTAACACAAACAATGACACCACAAGAAAAGAAAGAACTTTTTTTAACTGAATTAGAAAACCGAATTATCAAGCAATTAGGGGATAGGTTGCACACCCGATTTGAAACTTGTTATAGAGCGCCCGCCTTTGGGTGGTCGGTAGAAGAATTTACCTATATGCCTGTGGTGGCAAGTAGATTAAGAGCAAAAGGATATTCGGTTAGTTCAAATGTAAGTTTTGAAGTTACTGATTGGACTATCGCAGTATAATTATTAAACAAATAACCTTTAAACAAACACACAATGAAAAACGCACAAACACAAAGCGAGCATTTAGCATTCTTAAAAGGATTTATGGAGGCATGGTATAAAGCAAGTGAAACATTTAAAAATGATGATTGGATAGATGGGGCAAATGTTCTTTATTTAGCTTATTGTGAGCTTCACAATTTGCCAAAGTTATCCGCTTGTGATTTAATTTTTGAACTTAATAAAATTTAAACAAAATGAAAAATTATTTATTACGCTCTCTTTACAATCTATTTTATTACCTAGATAATAGACTAGATTATATTAAAAATTACGATTACGAAACTGCACCTTATTGTGGTCTTCATTACGATGGACATAAAGGTAGATTCACTGCATCTGATTATCATGAAGGTGATGGTGAATGCTATTGTAAATTTTTATATTGGGTAATTATAAAATCTACCGAGGATAAAACTTGGTATATGCAAACAAAAAAAAGATTCAATAAATATTATAAACGATTTTAAATTAAACAAAATGAAAAACAAAATACCTACTGAAGTATTAGAAAATTGGATTGCTAGAATTCTAGAAGAATTTGATGCAGATGAATTATTTAAGATGCTAGCAAATGAATGTGATAAAAAACAAACAGCATATTTGCATGATGCAATTAAAGACGAATTAAGGCTACATGATAAGTATGTAATAGAATGTACCACCTTAAATGATAAGCTAAAATTTGAGGCTTTTATGGATGATTACAAACCATTTTATAACGAACAATCTTTAATATTTTAAAATTAAAAATCATGGAAAACAAATTCGTAGTTGATTATGATAACAAAGTATTGACTTTGCATTATCAAGACCATATCTTTATGTTTGATTTAAATGCCGGTGACACAGGTGATTTTTGGCATGGATTTGAACTTAAAGATGGAACTAAACTAGATGTTAACTTTCATCAAGAAAGTGCAAATGATGAACCCTATTGCGAGATATGGGGTATTGGATATTTGCTTACTTGGGGTAAAGATGATGTCAGAGAATATTGCACCCAACAAATAGATGGTATTGATGAATGTGAGATTCTAGGTAATCCTATAAATTACTTTGGAGTGGAACCTATCAATGTCCCATGGATGAATGCATTTGAATTAGATAAACAATTTACAAATTTTAAAATTAGATAAAATGATAAATTCAATTAAAGTCTATTCAATAGACGTTGATAAAATGGATGATAATTTCAATTGTTTAACTTGCAGTGATGAAGACTTTATAGCAGAATCTATTAGGCAAGAAATAAAACCAATTGACATTAGAAGATTTGAACGAATGTTGAATATTAATGTATTTAACAATGACACATTAATTATTAGATTCATTTTAGATTAGGTTAACTGATGATAGGTGAATCCTTGAAACGGGTTATTTATAGCCCGTATTAACCAAAAAATTATAACATGAAAATTGAACTTAAAAACTTTAAATTCTATGACAAATTAAGCGAGGAAACTTATTGCTTCCAAGCAAATATTTGGGTTGATGGTGTTAAATGTGGGACCACAGAGAATAGAGGTATTGGTGGTGAAACTGATTACTGCCATGATGGGACCGATGCTAGCAGGCAATTGATTAAGCTAGCAGAAACCTATTGTCTGACATTACCACCCATTACATGGGATGCACAGCTCATTGGTAGAACATTGGAATTAGACATGAATTTAACGCGTTACATTGATGAGGCGGTTGAAAAATTGGTAAAGAAAAGAGATGATGATTTACACGCCAAAACATTGACTAAAAAAATGCAGAAAGCCATCTTGATAGGTAACGAAGAGAAGTACCGAGAAATAGGCTTTAAAATGCCATTAAAAGAGGTTTGGCAGAACCACCCGGATTACTTCAAGCAGGTATTGACAGAAAAACTTACTCAGTATGCACAGAATGGCTACAGATTACTGAATACTAATATACCAAAACAATACTTACCTAGTTAGGTTAACGAGGGGTGCGCATTCGTAAAACGCACATTTTTTTGTAAAAATTTACAATTCCGTAATTCTCTATAAGTGGTAGGCAACAAAAAAAGCATCCACTTAGGCATATTTTAAATTTATTTTTTTCTAATTTGCTTAATATAAAATATACTAATTCTATAATTATTAAATTATCTAAAATGAAAACTATTAAAAAACTACAAAATCAAATTAAAGCTCTTAACAAAAAATTAGAGCTAAACCAAGCTAAAAATGTTTATGCTGTAATGGGGAAGATTAAAAAATTAAAGGAACAATTACAGATAGAAATAGACAACCACAATTGGGAAACATATCTTTCAGAGTAAATTAATTAAATTAATTTATTTTGCTATAACCAAAATGATACATATATTTGTCCTCAAACTAAAAAAATAACTATGAAACTATTAATTAAAGAAACTTTAATTTTTGTATTTGAAATGTTGAAATTCTTTTTCATTAGCGTCCCGCTTGCTTGTTGCGTGTATTTTACGGCTCACCTTTATTTTGAACTTAAAAGATTACGCCATGGAAAAAACAGCTAAGAAACTACTATGCGAAACATTCTTTAAGATGTTTAAGAGCGAAGCTTTACCCAATTTAGATATGGAAGACTTTATAACTATGTGGCAAGCATTAGCCGATAAATGGGGCGTAATTAAATCCGATAAAGAATGGGATGAATTTGCAGAAGAAGTAAACTGCGTAGCATCCAACAGAGAAAACTATTTTAACGAAATTTTTGATAAACATTTTAACAATTAAATTATGGAAAAAGAAACATCAATCCATTATTTGCACATGCAAGAAGATGGGCAATATATTACACTTAAACTACCTTTTACTATTTCTCCTAATGTAGGAGATTATATTAGCTACCTTGATGAACAAGGTCAAACTCAATTTTTAATGACAAGTAAAAGATTATTTAATTCAGTAACAAACAATTTAGTAATAACATTAAAATATATTTAATATGCCTTATTCAACTTGCTGTGGAGCATATACCACAATGACCGAAATGGATATTTGTCCTGATTGTCTTGACCATTGCGATTGGGAATCCGAAGAAGATATTGAAGAAAGAGAAAAGGACGAACAAGCAGAGGGACAAATTGAAGAAATTAAAATTAATAAATTAAACTAAAAAACAATGGAAAAAGAAACACAATTACAATTTAGATGGATTAAAAGAAATCCATCATTTGAAAACTTATTATTAGATATAAAATGCACAATCCCTTTAAATGTAGGTGATAAATATATCCATACTGATGAAAATGGAAATAATGTGCATCTAGTAGTAGATTATAGATTATTAGTGCAAGATGATTATGCAAATATTTTGGTAATTGTATTTGAAGAAGATTTTAAACAAATTAAAAATTAAACAATGAAAGAAGTAACATTAACCCTTACAGAAGGATTCAAAGAAAATTGGTATAGAGTATATTTGGATGGCAAACAAGAAAAATGTGTATTGTATTATACAAATGATTCAGTAGAAACAAAAGAAAAAGCTAAACAAGAGGCTTTAGAAGCATTTGAAGAAGTAAAATGGTCAATTGCAAATCCATCTATTACTAAAATTTTATTAAAAGAAATAATATAATGAAGACAAAACAAATTAGTGTATCAGAATATGCATCTAAAATTGACCCAAATCATTTTAGAGCAAATAGAAAAAATCCTAATGCACAATTATCACAGCAGGCAATTAAATATAGATTGAATCATAACATGCATTTGCCGGAAGTATTAAAATATAATAAAGTAGGCAAGGTGCATGTTTTAACCGTAGATGTAAACTTTTAAATTAAACAAAATGATAAATACTGAAGATGTTTTAGGCAAACCAATAGAGCTTGCTAATTTTACTACATTTGCTGACTTCACTCCTTTTGAAAGGCAAATGATTATTGCTGAACTATATCATAATGCTTGGTATGACCAAGAAAGATTTGAGGAGATGTATGACCTGTATAATAAATGGGCTAATAACCCTGTTAAGGAATGTAAATTTATAATCCCCGAAAATAATGATGATGAAAAATAAATATGAGATAGGACAGAACTATATTCTTAACTTAGAAAATGAGCAGTTAAGAGAAAGAATAAAGGAATTAGTCGCTCAGTTCAATGAATTAAAAAAGAAATATGAATCCAAAGAAAGAATACCTATGGTACAAGACAAAAGGGAAGATGCAGTTATTTAAGGGAGAAGTCTTGATAAGACAATATAATTTTTTTGATTCTTATAATCGTAGAAGAATATTACGAATATGGAAAGCTGAAATTAAGCCTAATGGAATTGATGAATATTATTTAATTATTAAACCTAATTTAGACTAATAACATCTATATCGCCTTCCGGAAGCAAGTCTAATTCTTTTATCATTACTACTTCCATGTTTTTAAATTGATTGAGAACCTCAAGCAAAGACTCGGCATAGACCAATTTAGTTAGGTTTATGCCGTTTTTTTTGAAATATACTCGATACGCTCTCATTTACTGCCGTCTTGAAGTGGTTCGTGGTCAGTAGATTGGTCAATCCTTCTATATCCTTCTTGCCATAATATCTTGGTTAATGTAACAGACTTTTTAATAACCATTTCCTCTGTGTCCTTTGGATTTAAGAGATGCAAAAGCTCATGAATTAAAACTTCAAGGTGCTTCTTTGATTTTAGTCGGCTATCAATTTCTATTATACCATCACTTGAGGCTATGCCGTAGGCTTGTTCCTTCCCTAGTTTACGATATATTATTTTAATCTTTGCCATTATAATGAAACCTTACCATTTTTAATTCTATAATTTCTGAATTCGTAGTCTTGTCCATTTTCATCTAAATCAATCTCTGCAAATCCATGATTCCATTTATTGAATGGCATATAATCCGGATACAATTCTGATAAACAGCCTATTGAATAAGTGGCTATTGATTCTCCCGAAAGTCTTGATTCAACGTGGGAGGAAGTTTGGTGACAATGTCCTTGAAACGAGCTAACTTTAGAGCGCAAAAATAATCCTCTTGCGGGGTTTACGGGAGCTGAAATACCCCCAACATACTCATGCCCATGCACACCCCAAAGATTATTTAATTTCATTGGTTTTTTACCACCAATAATTTCAATCCCTCTTGCTCTTGCTTTAATAATATTAGAAAATTCAAATTCTTCTATTCCCACAAGTTCGCCAGCTTTTTCATAAAGAAAATGCTCATACCTTTCCTCATGATTGCCTATTTTAAAATAGATTTTACATTTTAATTCTTTTTCAAATATGTCAAATAACGATTTGAATGTATCTAATTCTAATTTAAAATTACGCTTTTTCGGGTCTTTGATGAACCTACTTAGCCTATGGCAGTCTATTGTATCGCCGTTTAAAAGTAAAGCGTCAGGTTTACTTTTCTTGGCGTGTTGTAAAGCTAGGGTAATGGATTCTATGTTATGGTAAGGAGCATGGATATCAGATAATACTAAAACTCTTTTATGCCCTGTTATTTCATATGGCTCAAAAACTGTTTCATCTGACTTGGGAAGGTTGTAAGGATTGTATGGTCTAGCTTCTGTTTTTAAAAACTCACTATTTTTTACTCTAGTTCTAGCTATAGACCCATATTTGCCTTCAATATAACGCAAAGAACTCATTGCAGAATCCACGCTTTTAAAATTCAAATTATTTTCAGAATACATTATCCTAGCTAATTTCTTAGTAGGCATATCAGGATGTTTGGTTCGGTATTCTTTTGAGATTAGGTGGTTGCCATTGCTTGCAGACATATGTTTTATTTGTATGGAGAATAGTGTGGTTTTCCATCAACTCTTGTCGCCTTTAAAATTTGTTTTCTTTGCTTACCGGTACTTTCATAAGAAACATGAACCCAATCAGGGTTTTCATTGGTACCAAATTCCCAAATTAATTGGTCAAATTCTAGACTATCCTTGATGTAATTAAATACCATTTTGTTGGTAACCCCATTTGCACTACCATCCATATCAATATCAATCGCTTCACCTGTACTATGCTGTGATGTAGCCGAAGCGCCCGGCGTACAAGCATTAAGTTCTTTTGACCTGTATCCTGAACTAATGTGGATAGGACAACGAAAATTGTTCCTTACTTTTTCAAATACATTTTCTGCTAACAATTTAAAGTTAGCAATATGTTCTTCTGTTGGCATATTTGATATACCATGACGCTTGGCAGTTTCGCTACGAATTACTTCGGCTAAGTCTAAGTGTTCAGATAATTTCATTAGTCTTGTGTTTTATCTTTTTTAAATATTTTTTCTACTGCTGTTAATCCTAGACATCCAAAAGCCAATAACGCTACCGATTCTACTAATACCGGCGATGGTGCTGTATGCTCATCACTAAAACTATTGTGGTACATGGTAACGCACAAGGCTGTGGTACAAAGCAATCCACATATGCGCTTCATACTTAATTGTCCCGTTTCATCTTGAAAAAATTGTTTCATTATTTTATACTTTGAAATTGTAAAAATATTATTCCTATAAGGATTACTTTTTGGGCAAAGTCGTACTTTTTGTCTTTTTCTTTTTCGGTTTCTCTGGCAATATAGATGTTTCTATTTGCTTCATATTTCCACTTCCAATTATAGAAGCTATCTTTTGTTTGATATATTGTTTGATAAAGGCTATCATATTTTTCTTTTTTAATTGTTAACGAATCTTTTAATGTACTTATTGTGTTGTTATATGAACTAAATAATAAATTTATTGTATCAGCTTGCGAAACTTTCATCATAACCACTGAATCACCTCTAAATAACCTTTTTACGGGGTATTGGGAGTAAGACAAATGGTATGATAGTATCAGCATTAGCACTATCAAGCTTAACTTTAACTTCATTTAACTCTGTTTTTAAATCTTTGTTTTCTTCTTTTAATGTTACTATTGTATTAACGGCTTCCGTTACTATTTGTGATTGTTTTTTACTAGCCTCTTTTTGAACTTTAGCACTTGCTTGTGTGTTTTCTTCTACTTTTGATAAAAGGTTTTGAAACTCTCTATCTTTTTTTGCAGTTTCACTTTCGTTCTGTGCAGTAGCTTGACATCCAAACAAAAATATTAATAAAAAATATCTCACTTTTTATTTTTTTTCTCTTTTATTCTTTCATATACATAAACCGCCATAAATGCCCAGCATACGCCAACTAATAATAATTGGATATGGAACCCGTAATCGTTTAATAAATCTCTCATTATTTGATGGATTTAATTGCGCCTAGTTCCTGCAATGTTCTTAATTGAGTAGTAGATACTGCTTTAGCTGAGTCGCTTCTTCTTAAAGCTTCTTGAACTAAATCTAATCTGTTTTCTACTTTTTCAATTCTAAAATCTTGGGACTTGGCTTGTGATTGGAATGTGCTTCTTATATCTACATATAAATACCCAATAGCTATTAAGACAATAAACAAAGTTCCCACTACAGGATTTTTGGCAAAGTCTTTAAAACTTATTGGTAATGGGTTAGCCCCTATGTTTACTTTTTTACTTGTAGCCATTAGAATAATTTTTTATATAAGCCTAGACTTATTTGGTTAGTGGTAAAACTAATGGTATAAGCCTCGTTTTGCTTCTTGTAATTTAAACCAACTCCTACTCCTATCTTGTTATCAAAGCGTCTAATATCGCCTAATAGACCTATATAAAGCTCGTTCTTGGGCTTATGGTATATGTCGTTGGTAATTGTAATTGTTTTTTCACTTAGATTAGCCTTATATGACCTTCCTATGATTCTGTTTTGAGTAATGGTATCTTTAATATATACGCTATTATCCGCATTTATCTGTAAAGTATCCGAATAAGCCTTGATTGTATTGTAGTCATTGACAATGTAAGTAGTGTCATGAACTTCGTCAATTTGATAAAGAGTATCTAAAACGACAAAAGGGATGTTATTCCCTTTCTTATATTTTTTTATTGTATCGTGCTTTATTATTGTGTCTATCTTGGTGATAACTTTAGTGCCACCTCCTCCATTATTAGGGGCTAAAACAAAAAATAGCACCACAACAATAAGTGCTAATATTAATATGTTTTTAATTGTTGCCACGTTTTTTTATCTCCTTAAACTTAAAATAATAATACCTTATTGCAAACGAACCAGAACAAATACCAATTAAACTAGCAACTAAGCTAATATATGGCTGAATTGTAGTCATAGATACAGCAGCACTTAATAAACTTACAGATGCAGATACGTCAGCTAATGTGTTATTTCCCATGTCAAATTTTTACCAAATATAGCCAATAATTAAATAAATTTACTTATATTGTCCACTTTTTTTGCCATTGTTCGTTTTTTTTGCTTGTAAACGCTTCCCCCACAATTATAACAACAATATTTCTGAAATGACCTTTTTTGCTCAAAATCCTTATTGCATCTAGGGTTCTCACATCTTTTTATTGATAATGTTATATTTAGTTTATTTTTCTCTTCCCAAGCCTTTTTAATAGAATTATTCCTTTTTTCTAAAAGTTTTTTATTCTCATGTAATTTTTTAAGATGTATTAAATTTTTTTCTTTTACCTCTGGTTTATTTTGTGCTATCCTCCCACCTTCACTAATTTTTTTTCTAATTTCAGGGTTGTTTAATGCCATTTTTGTTGCTAATCTATGCTTTTCTTTAAATTCAGGATTTTGTAATAATATTTTATATTTTTCTAATCTTTTTTGTTTTACTTCAGGTCTATTACTTGCTTCTTTGCCTAATTGACTCATTTTTTTTCTATGTTCTAGACTAGAAGTTGCTTTTTTTAAAGCTATGCTCATTTTTTCTCTAGCCCCATCTCTATTATTAACGATTATTGCTGCTTGTATTCTTTTTTCTAATTGTTCAGGCGTATCTATATGACCTATTACACCTTCTCCGCCATCAGTTAAATTGCACAAATTACCTAAATTCAAATTTCTTCTGCCATAAAAACATATTAAATATTTTTCTATTGCACAAGCTTCTTCCCAACATAAATTAACATGTGTAATTTCTATTGCATAGCCACTTTTAGCAACTATTTTATGCCAAAAATCAGACCTATCATTTTTTCTTTTATCATAAGCCCTTTGGGTATTTTTACCAATACCAACATAAAATACATTTAAGAATGCATCTTGTATATCATTTCTTCTATGTATGTAAACTATTGCCATTATATTGTCCATTTAGACCTTGGGCAAGCCCCAGAACCTACAGGGGTAAACACTTTAATTTTTGTAGCGCACCCGCAAGCTTTGCAATGTTGTACTATGGCATCTTTTGCCCATTCCTCGCAATCCATACATATTTCAAGTCTTTTTTCAGCTACTTCTTTTTGTTTTTCTGTTGGATTCATAGCAGTCATATAAGACAGCAATATTTCTTTTACTTTATTCATAAGTTATTATAATTGTTACAATCTTGGCAAAGTTATTTAATTAAATTAATAAACCTAATATTCTTTGTATGATTTTTCTTCGGTTAGTTCTGAGCCGTATTTGGCGTTGATTTGTTTTTTCATGATGGCTCTGACATCATTTAATTGGTAAACCTCTCTAGCTAGTTCTACAAAAGTTTCTCCAAAATCTTTTTTGTGTTCGTGTTCTCTTAGATGGTCTTCTACTGTCCATAGTTTTTTGTTTATGGAATACAGCTCTTGGACTAAGGGGTCTATTAAAATGACTGAGTGCTTTCTGTTGAGGGCGTTTTTTACCACCTTCCATTCTTTATCTATGTTTATAAGCTTCTCTGTATCGTGTATTAAAAGCTTTTTTATGGTTAGGATGGTATATTTGTCCACCACTTCACCTATGCTGACTTCTATTTTCATGGGCTAAAGATAAGATTTTTACCATTAATCATTAATTTAATTAAATTAATTCCTACTTTTGTACAAAACATACAACTATGCCTACAAGCTACCCTCTCTACAAAGATTCTGTCCGAAATTGGTTTCTGCAAAATGTCCCCTTAGATACTACTATATTAGATATTGGAGCAGGATGTGGTACTTATAGTGATTTAATTCGTGGTTATGGTTATAAAATGGATGCAGTAGAAATATGGGAACCATACATAAACCAATATGGGTTAAAGAATAAGTATGGGTGGGTTTATGAAGAGAATATCCTTAAAATGCCCTTTGATGTACTTGGAGCCTATGATTTTTATATATTGGGTGATGTTTTGGAACATTTGTCTGTGGAAGATGCTCAATGGCTTATGAATTTTTTGAAAGTAAGAGGTAAAAAATATCTTGTAGCTGTTCCCTATGTTATGGAGCAAGGTGAGTATGAAGGCAATGTCCATGAAACCCATTTACAGCCTGACCTTACGCCTGAAATAATGCTAGAAAGATACCCAGATTTGGAACTGCTTTATGGCAATAATTTCTATGGTTATTACACAAATAAAAAACAAAAACATGAGAAAGCTTACGTCCTTTATGCTGATGATTCCTATTATGACCTTGTGGATGCTTGTTGTCGTTCCATTAGAAATTTTAGCACTTATCCTATTTATGTTTATATGCTTAACTCGAACAATAAAGTACAAGTAGAAAATACCATTACTAAAAGATGGGATTGTGATGTAATCCATTTAAAGAAAAGAAATGACTACATAGTTAGAGAAGATAAACAGATATATAAGTTACTAATCGAAAGACCTAAGATAGTAAAAGATGCTTTGAAATATGCTGAAGTAGTGGCTTATGTGGATACAGATAGTATAGCAAGTCCATATGTAGATAGCATCTTTGATTACTTTAATGTAGAATCAGATTACCCATACTTTACGAAAGGGATATATGATTTCTTAATAATTAATGGTAAAGGTGGTGCGAGTAGTTATGATGATTTAAGTGATACACTAGAAGCTCCACTCTGCGAATTGTTTAAATCAGACCAATCAAAAAGAAAATACACTGGCTATAGACAAACGGGTTATTTTGTTGCAGGACAAAATTCTATTGATTTCTTAGATATTTGGGGTCATAGATGTCAACACCCAATGATATTAAAAGACAATGCAAGATATGCTCCGTACAACGAAGAAAGCGTTCTGCAAACATTATTATATGATTTTAAAGCATACAGAGGATTGCCATTAGTTTATGTTAATGGATTACGCAAGGGTCTTGAGTTTAAAGGTTATGAATACTTTATGGGTGAATGGTTTAAAGTGCCAGCACAAAAAGATGATTTACTTTTTTACCATGGAGAAAAAGATATAAATAAGATTAATGAATTTATAGAATATTTAAAGTTATGAAGATAGTTTATTTAGCTCCTCACTTATCAACGGGGGGTTGTCCACAATTTATTTTAAAACGCATACAAAGTTTGCTTACGCATACCGAAGGCATTGAGGTTTATGTTATAGAACATAGCTTTCATGGGGATGCGTATGTAGTGCAAAGAAATGCGATTATAGATTTATTGGGTGAGAAATTCTATGCGGGTGATAATAAAATAGAAATTATTAATCGTATCAATCCCGATATCATTCATATTGATGAGATGTCTGAAAGATTAGACCAACATTTGATGAAAGCTTTATATAAAAATGATAGAAAATGGTATATCATTGAAACATGCCATGATATTGCATTTGACACAAGTACAAAGGTTTTTCATCCAGATTTATTTATGTTCTGTAGTCCTTACCATGAAGACACATTCGCTGATTTAGAAAGCTTATATGAAACAATAGAATACCCTGTTGATTTTAAAGTTATTGGTAATAAAGAAAAGATTAAAGCCAAGATGCAGTTAGGAATGGACTTGAATAAAAAGCATATTCTTAATGTTGGTTTATGGACTAAAGGTAAAAACCAAGGTGAGATGCTTGAGATAGCTAAAAAATATCCAGAAATGATGTTTCATTCAGTTGGTAATCAAGCAGGCAATTTTGCAGATTATTGGCAGACACTTATGAAAGATGTCCCACCTAATGTTAAGATATGGGGTGAGAGAGCTGATGTGGAATTGTTTATGACTGCGGCGGATGTTTTTATGTTTAATTCTACTTGGGAATGTAACCCATTAGTTTTGCGTGAGGCTATGGCACATACGCTACCGATAGTGGCTAGAAACTTACCACAATATGGCGATATGTTTACCAAATACCTAGACCCTATTGATACAGATTTAAGAACCATTACGAGGAAATATAAAACTTCTAACGATAAAAATTCAAGAGCATTTGCCTTAAAGCATGAAAGAGCTTATAAGGAACTTATGAAGGTGCCAATTAGAAAACAGCAAGTATCCATTACACAACACTTTGTCAATCAGCCATTTTTAGAGATTAAAGGCAATAGTGAAAGTGATTTTTTGGTTCAATTTTTAGACGAAAAAGGTAGTATATATTACCAAAATACGATAAAAGCAAACCATTGGGTACGATTAAATAGGCAGTGGTACACAAAATGGAGGACAAAAGTTTTCGAGGGCAAAGATTTGATTTACAATAGCACTATGGACTTAGAAGGTAAAAAAGTTTTTATAGCGATTGATAGCCGTAGTTTAGGTGATACGCTTGCATTTATTCCTTATTGTGAGGCTTTTAGAGTAAAGCATAATTGTGAGGTTATAGTGTCCACTTTTTGGAATAAAATACTGGACTACCCTGATTTAGAGTTTGTTGAGCCGGGGACGATGGTAAATTGTTACGCTATGTACATGTTGGGTTATTTCCATGATTCTGATAAAGAACCAGTGCCTGCGAACAAAGTTCCACTACAACAATGCGCCTCGAACGTTTTAGGGCTAGATTTTGAGGAGTTGGTACCAAGAGTAAGGGTGAACAGAGAAAGGCTGGATTTGGGCAGATATGTGACAATAGCGACTAATTCTACAGCACAATGCAAGTTTTGGACAAGGAGCGGATGGCAAACCGTTATAAATTACCTCCATTCTAAAGGGTATAGGGTAATCAATGTTTCCAAAGAAGCTAACCCATTTGATAATTGTGAGCCTATAGCTGATACTTCAATTGAATATACTATGCAAGTAATTGCAGGGGCTGAATTCCAGATATCACTTAGTAGTGGTTTGAGTTGGCTAGCCTTTGCTATTGGAACCTATGTATTTTTAATAGCAAATTTTACAGCATCAGACTATGAATTTACTACAAAATGTACAAGGATTGTAAATACGAAAGTATGCCATGATTGTTGGTCAGAGCATAAGCTAGATTCTGCAAACTGGAATTGGTGTCCGCGAAACCAAAATTTTATTTGCCATACATCAATAACGGCAGAAATGGTTATTGCACAAATGCAAAAAATTTTGTAAATTTAAGCTATGGCGTCTGGTGTAGCCCAAGGCAAAGGCAAACTTATTATTGGAGGATTAATTAATTTCTCTAATTGACTATCTAAATTAATATCTAATGCACCTACATCTAAGCCCGCATCTAACCACCCACATACTTGTTCAAAAGTAAGGTCTGGATAAGCTGTAAAGTCTGTTGGACTAGGTGTAGTACAACCCATTGTTCCATATACATCAGCTACATATACTTTGCCATCTACTTCAGTAGTTGCATTTCTACGCCAATGAACAGTTACTACTACGTCTAATAATGAACCTTCTTGAGGTATTTCATCCATTTTGGATACAACCCAGTTATAAATTGCCATTTTTATTATTTTTTACAAATTTACGGTTTTTTTATTCTGTGACTGCCTCTGTAACTTGAGCTTTGTCTAGTTCTATGGCTACTTTCTCAATGAATCCTAGGATTTCTTTACCATACTTAGTGGGTAATTGCTCGTTAGCATAGTTCATTAATACTTGAACTTGTTCTGCTGTTAATGATGGTACTGGTAATTGTTTAGTTTCTTGGTTCATATATTTTTATTTTTGCAAAGATACTTAATTAATTTAATTATCCAAATGTAGCTACAACCCTGCTTTGTTTAATCTTTCATTTAATTCTTGAATAGCTTTTACTAAATATGCAACCAAATGCCCTGTATCAATACTTCTAAAATCATTTACTTCTTCATTATTAATTATATCATCTGAATATGTAACATATTTAGGAAATATTGTTTCAAATTCTTGTGCAATAAATCCAATATTATTTAATTTTTGTTTATTATCCCATCTCTTTTTATTTGCAAATTCATCTTTATAATCAAATGAAACAGGGTTTAATTTTAATATAACATCTAAAGAATTTTCTATTGTATTAATATTTTCTTTTACTCTAATGTCTGAAGTTGTATTCCAAGTAGTTGTATTATTATAATTATATATATTTCCACTACTTAAAATTTGCATTTTAACAGTATCAAGTGTATTATTATTTGTACTTGAAGATTTAATTACAAAATCTCCTGCTGCTAATTCATTGTTTGAAATACCATAAGACCTAACTGTACCTGCTCCACTTCCACTTGTACCCCACATTATATATCTATTCAATCCTAATGTTAAATCTACAACAGCAGATGGAGAAGTTTGTACTGCACCAATTGCAACTAAACCCCCACTTGTAATACGCATTCTTTCGTTTGCAGCACCTGAACCATTAGTATAAAATCCAATATTTGATTGAGTTGCTGCTATACTTAAACCACCTGGCCCTTCTCCATTAACAACGGCACCACCAGCTATATTCATTCCACTTGTTGTAAATGTTGTTGCAAATGATTGAACATAAAATTGGTCGGGGTCGGCATCAGTTCCTACGCTTAATTGAGCACCATTAGCCGCACCAGCCGTAGTATTTCTAATTGTTATTTTATTATACCCTGTACCTCCTGAAGAAAAACTATTTGAACCAAACCCTGAAGCAGTTAATAAGCCACTAACCAATAATGTAGAAGTAAATCTTCCTGTACCACTAACATCTAAGTTATAAGTATCATTAGTATTACCAATTGATAATTTTCCTGTAGAGGTCATTCTCATCTTTTCGGCAGTTCCTAATCCGAATACTATTGCGCCTGTTGAAGCAGATTGGTTTGTAATTGCCATATCTCCTGCTACTGCTCCTGTAATATAATTATTTGATACTGTTGCTACACCTATTGCACCTCCATAAGTTACTGAAGCTACCGCATCACTAAATGTCATCCCCGGTCCTGTACCAAATGCTTTAAATTGAGTTGAAGCCGTAGTTGCAGAAGCAGTAACTGATGCACTTGGAGATGAAGTACCAATACCCAATCTATTATTAGTATTATCCCAATAAAGATTAGATGAACTACTTATAGCTGCTGAAGAAGTAAAATAAGCCACTTGAGTAGCTGTTCCACTACCACCAATGCCACTTGTCGCACTCGTACCAGAAGTACCAGTCGTTCCACTGCTGCCACTTGTCCCACTAGAGCCGCTTGTCCCACTTGTTGCACTTGTCCCACTGCTACCACTTGTACCAGAACTACCACTCGTTCCAGTCGTCCCACTTGAACCTGCTGAACCACTAGAACCTGTGCCACCACTCGTTCCACTGCTACCGCTTGAACCACTCGTTCCACTAGAACCTGCCGAACCACTTGAACCCGTATTTCCGCTTGAACCATTTACTCCACTAGAACCACTGCTACCACTAGTTCCTGAAGTTGTACCTACAGCTATACCAATTTGTTTTATGTTGGTAATTATTGATGGTGCTGCTGGTATTGTACCTGTTGCTGCGACTGCTGTTACTTGAACATCAGATGCATTTGCTTGAAAATAAACTTCATAATAATCATTAGCATTTGCACTATCAATAATAGAAACAAATGGCAATTGCTTTGCACTTTGGCTTCTTAAACCTAAGATAGAGTCAGTTCTAACAACGTTAGTGCCATTTTTCTTTAACCAAATGTCAACATCTGCTCCTCCTCCTCCTGTATGTTCTATTTGTAATGAATAAGCAATCTCATAGATACCAGTATGTTGAACAGTAAGTTGTGAACCACTATAAGCCATACCATTACTTAATTCATCATTGGTATATGTAATTGCTGTTGGTGTATTTGCCGCTGTAACCACTTGAGTAGCTGTACTTGTAAACGCACCATACCAGTTAGCAATTGAAGCTCCTGATGAACCATCTATACCATTACGACCACTCGTTCCTGCGGTACCAGCCGTTCCACTAGAGCCACTAGAGCCACTGCTGCCACTACTTCCACTGCTTCCACTAGTCCCAGTTGTGCCACTTGAACCCGCCGTACCACTGCTACCGCTCGTGCCAGTGCTTCCACTCGTACCAGCTGAACCACTGCTACCACTTGTTCCGGTTGTACCACTTGTACCCGCCGTTGCACTAGAGCCACTAGAACCACTTGTACCTGAGCTACCATCTCCTCCACTCGCACCATCTAAGTTTACAGACCAAGCAGAATAAGTTCCGCTACCTACTGTTCTTGTTGGAGCTGCAAATGATAAAGAACCTGTTGCTGGATTATAAGCTGTAACCTCACACTCTTGGAAGTTGGTTGCGTCATAAACCACAATAATAGATTGAGCTACCGTATATGCTAATTGAGTACCTACAGTTAAAGTCCCTGCATTACCCAATGTAAATGTTGTCGATGAAGTTGTGGCATATCTATCGCCTTGTAAACCGCTTGTGCCGCTTGTGCCACTTGTCGCACTGGTTCCACTAGAACCGCTCGTACCACTTGTAGCAGACGAACCACTTGTTCCACTGCTGCCACTGGTCCCAGTCGTTCCACTCGTACCACTTGTCGCACTGGTTCCACTCGTACCACTTGTTCCTCCAGAACCATCTGTTCCACTAGTCCCACTTGTCGCGCTTGTACCACTAGAGCCACTGCTGCCACTAGTCCCACTTGTACCATCTGTTCCACTCGTTCCACTAGTAGCACTTGTACCACTTGTACCTGCTGTAGCACTTGTTCCAGATGTTGCACTACTTCCACTAGAACCACTTGTTCCAGTTGAGCCACTCGTTCCACTTGTACCACTAGTTGCACTAGAACCGCTGCTACCACTTGTTCCAGTCGTTCCACTCGTTCCACTGCTACCGCTTGTGCCACTACTTCCACTCGTTCCAGTCGTACCGCTTGTACCACTAGTAGCGCTTGTACCACTAGTACCTGAAGTTGCACTGGTACCACTACTTCCACTCGAACCAGCAGTCCCACTAGAACCTGATGAGAAGCTCGTAGCAGTTACAATTCCGTCCGTTGCTATAAGTACGCCATTTAGCGCTCTTACCTTTAAATCGCCTGAAATTAATCCTTGAATTGCCAATTTATACGTATTTAAATGTTGTTAAATTTTGATTTTGTCCACTCAACCTAGCCCTTAATGTAGTTGGTTTTAAACCTAATGCAACAGCAGCTTCTTTAACACCAGTATAATAAATACCTGTTGAGTCGTCTAAAATAATTTTGGATGTTTTTAACCTAGCTTTTTTTCCATTTGCTGCTCCGTTCTTCTTTCCTCCATCACTTAATGCTTTCAACATTTTTTCATTCACAACTCTTAATCCAGTATCACAAGCGTGTTTTTGATTTTCAGAAGGCGTTGCCCATTCTAAATTACATAATAAGTTATTAGCCTTATTTCCATCCATATGGTTTACCTGAGCTTTATTTTCAGGGTTTGGTAAATATGTTTCTGCGACTAGTCTATGTATTGTTTGCCATTTAAAGCCATACTCATTAAACATTTGCACACGAGGATACCCAGCTTTTGTTTTATTATTTTGGCTTAAAAATCTCATACTTTTAAGCGAAAATATTTTACCATCTACGGTAACTAAATAATCTGAATAATCTTTTATTTGGCGCATAGTTTTTATTTAACTAGTATTCTAACAAATTCATTTAAGTAGAAAGGTACAGTAGATGCAACCGTAAGTGTGCCGGTGGAAGATGTCCATAAAACTTGGTTCCCCGATGGTGTGCCTGAAGTAATAATGGTTCCAACATCCAAACCACCTCTTGATGCGTAAAGTAAAGTTGTATTTACTGCTTCAGAGAATGTGATGCTAGCTGTTCCTTCTACTGCGAACTTAGAGTATTCACGAACGCCTTGTCCACCACCGCCCGGTACTACACTACCACCAGAGCTACCATTAGCTAATATTTCTTGTGCTATTGCTACTTTAGCCCCACAAAGAGCAAAGACGTAATTACTTACGCCGGGTATAGTGCTTATATTTTGGTCAAGACCATAATTCAAAGCTTTCCATTCCATATATAATTGAACTGCTTTTCTTGGGTCTATGGTGCCATTGAAAAATCCTTTCTCCTTTGGAATTGCATCATTCCATAAGTATTCAGATATTTTAGCTATTGATAATACTTGTGCTGGTGTTGGCATTATTATTTATTTAGAAGAAATAACTTTGGTTTGTACTAATGAATGTCGCTCTGTTTAAAGCTGCTTGCGCACTGAATATATCAGATGCAAAAGATATAGCTTGGTATGCAGAATCTAATTCTACTCTAAGTATCATTTTAGTTTGATACCAGTTAGTGCTTGCTGTTAGATTTGCATTTGCTACTTGGCTTTCAGTTAAACCATAATAAAAAGTTTCATTGTATGCTGTAAAGGCAAAGGATGTGGTTACACTAGCGACTTCTACATTGCCAGCTGTTAACCACTGGACAGTAATACTTAATGCCGTATCTTGAATTAGTACATTTAAACTAGTGGTTGTATCCACCAATGCCCACTCAATATAATCGGTATTAGTTCCTGCTGGTACCAAATAAGTACCATTTGATTGTAACAAATAAATTCTACGCTTAGTTATAGTTACATCTGAACCCGTTGAGGTGTCAGTTAAAAAAATTAAATTAGGCGTGCCGCTGTTTTGTGACGCGGTAAAACTTGGGGAAATAGGCATTGTACTAAAATTTTACCCAAATATAAGAAATTTATGGCTATATTAGCCCATTTTTCTTTTCTTCATAGCCTGAAGCTTGGTAACTCTTTCAGGAAGCTTTTTGCCCTTGCTAGCTTTGTTCCATTCGTTAACATTTACCCCTTGTCTTTCTAGCTCCTTTTTATGGATATTAAAGTATGCTTCTTGAGCTTTTGATTTATATGGCATAATTAACTTAATTTATTTGTTTACTCTCTGATATTTGATTTCAAAGAATTCTCTAGCTTGCTGTAAATTTGATTTTAAAACAGCTTCTTTCATGGTCATTGTTTTTTGACCTAACACTTTTTCTTTAATTTTATCAGTAGCTAATCTTTTTAATCTTGCTATCTCGGTCTTTTTCTCTTCATCTGTTAAATCATCAAATGCTTTTAGTTTCCCGTTTGATGCAATTGCTCCTTTGTCATACATGTATTTTAATCTTTTAGCCTCTTCCTTAGCTATTTCCTCTCTATATTTGAAGAATAAATCATTTGTAACTACTAGCTCTTTGCCATTTTTATCATAAGCTTTTAGCTCATTTTTATATATATTATCAGATGAGCTATGCTTTTTAATAAATTTTTCTTCATCTGAATCCCCTACTACTCCCAATTGTTGTAAAATTCTTGGCTGTAATCTATTTTTGTAATCCTCTTTTAATTTTTCAAATTTAGTTGGGTCTTGTATTGATTCTGCAAGTAAAATAGGTGTTGAAACTACAGGTATTTGTTCAATCATAGAACCAATAGAACCCAATGCAGCTGCTGTTAAAGCGCTAGTACTAGAAACACCTTTATTATCTACATAATTTTCATAAATACGTCTTGAAGTAGCTGCCATTTGAATAACTTCTAATGGAACCGCATGCTGTACAGGTTTTGGTATTTTAATGCCATTTATATCCATATCATCTGACAATAAACTGCCTTCTTCTCTTTTTTTATTTGGGTCAAATTTAGTATAAAGACCTCCGTAACTAGCATACCCAAACCAGCCCAACAACCATAAAGCAGTACCTAATGTGCCTTGTTTTAATTGACGCATAATTGCATCTGCTTGCTCTGTTTCTAAATTATCAATACTCTTTTTTAAAGCTTTTTTAGCTACTTCTGCTTGATAAATGCCCTTTGCCAAGCCAAGCGGAGACGTTGAGAACACCCTTCTAACAATATTTGTAGGGACTGTAGAAATCGGTATTGCAAAATCTACTAAAGCCTTTAATGTAGCTCCTGATGGTCCCATTGCCTCTAATTCAGCTTTCCATTCCTTAAATTTTTTATTTAATGCATTGTCTTCTAAGAATATTTCATAATTAGCTCTTTTATATGCAGCATTTTCTATAGTATTTATAACTAATGGGTCATTTATATCCAATCCATTTTTTTCAGCCCATATAAGCGCATTTTCATATGATGCATAGTATGTTGCTCTTTTTAATGGGTCTTTAATCATCATGTGAGAATTACCGGGCAATGATATAATCATATCATATCCTTTTAGTGTTGCTTTTAATATTTTTAATACTTTTGTTTTTTGTTCACCCGGCATTGTTATTTCAGTCAAGTCTTCATGAACCATATCGCCGACTCTTTTGCTTAAATCACTTTGCCCTTCTTTTAATATTTGTATTGTATTTTGAGCAAGCTTTTTAGGGTTAAAAAATTCTTTAACAAATATTAATTCTGATTTAGCATAAACAAATCCTTCTATAGGAGCTTTTTCAGCAATACCTTTATATATTTTTGAATATACTACTCCAATTGCTTGTTCTGGTATTCTTTTTATAATACCCCCCGTAAATATAGCACTAGCTAACTTTACCGTTACACCGGCACTACTTAATACAAATCCTCTAAATGTTTTTGTAATCCATAACAAAGCCTTTTCGTACATATTTTTCTTTGAATTATATGCAACGGATTTAATTTGTTGAATTTTCTTATTAGCATTACTAAGTCTTTGCCTAGCTTTTACCCAAGCATCATCTGATTCAAATTTTTCTTTTAATTTCCTTGATGTGGATTTTGCAGGAACTCCTTCTTTTTTATATTTTTCAGCTTCTTTTTCAATTCTAGTAGCTTTTTCTTCTAACTTACCAGATTCATTTAATACTAAAGTATCCCTAACATCCTTTTTAGTTATATTTGGCACAATCCCTTTTACTTCATCGTATACTTTAGAAATAACATCTTCTAAATTTTCATACCCTTCTTTTACATAATCAGCGGCAATTTTACCAATAATTTTAATCATTTTTGGAGTCAATATTACCCCATCTATACCCCCCATTTGTTGAATACCTTTATCCTTTAAATCTTTAAGATGTTCTTCTTTGGCTTCTTTTAATTCTGAAAGTAAATCAGCTCTTACTTTTTTATGGTCAACTTTTTCTCCAACTTTTGTTTTGGCAACTTCTTGTATTTTTAATTGCGCCTCTTGTTGTCTTATTATTTCTTCTCTTTTAGCCATTTCAATAAGGGCTTCATCTCTTTCTTTATTTGCTTTATCTATTTGTGCTTTAATTTCTGCTGGTATTTGTCCACCATATATTTCTTTAATAGCTGCTTTATCTTTGACAGGATTATACCCCTCATCATATACATCTTGTCTTATATTACCTACATTACCCCAATCACCACCAGATAATATATTTGCTTCAGTAACTTGGTCTAGTCTGTCACCATATTGACCTAATTTACCTATTAAATCTAATCTTTCGGTTGCTGTTAATTTTTCATTAGCCAATTCATTAATTACATCATTCCTAACTGTATTTAATTGGCGTGTATAGTATTGCATTACCTGCGCTTCTTGTGTATTGACAGCTTTATCTGTTGTATTAAGTATTCTATCAACTACTGTTTCTGGATTAATTTCTCCAGAATCAACTAATCTTTTACCTTCTAGTAAATTATTTGTTTTCAACCCTAAATTTGGTATTCTCAAAGATGGCAACCCTAATTGAGTTCTTGTTTCTTCAGAAATAGCATTTTTAATCCCAGATACTGGCGCAGCTTCTTTGCCAATATTAATTTTAGATATATCCAAACCTTCTTCAATAAACTTATCTAAGCCACCTTCTTTAAGGTACTTTTTAAATTCATCTTCAGTATATTCTTTTTTACCTATGTAATATTTGCAAGGATTTGCCATTATATTTTGCCCATTGATTTATCAAAAAATAAAATTTCTTTAGTTTCTTCAGCCACTTTATATTTAGCTAATAAATCACCATATTGACCTACTGCTTCACGCTGAATTTGTAAAAATTGCAATAAATATTGTGCAACAACAGCATCTTCAGATACTGCTTTTTCATAAAATTCTTTGTATTGATTATATACATCTGTTTCAATTTCATAACCAATTTCTAATGCATCACCAATAGTTTTTACTTTATCGTTAATTGCATCTATTTTTGGCAAATCTGCGCAATCCCCCATATCATTCATAAACTCTACATGCATCTGATAATGAGTTAATTCCTCAGCACTTTCTGCTAAGAAATACTTTTGACTACCAAAGTAACCTAATCTTTGCATTTGATTTGCTAGACTTTTCCATAAACTTGATTGTTGCAGTTCTACTTGAACTGCATCTTGCATACCTTCTTTCATGTCCTTAGACAATAATGATTTTAACATATCCTATCTATTTTTTTATTATTTAAAAGTTCATCTACTATTTTACCAAAGTTATCTTTTATTATTTTATTTTTTGCATTTTGAATTGATTTTTCGCTCTTGCGTTTTTCAGCATCAGCAAATTCATCAGCTAAAGTTCTTGGTTTATTTTTTAATTTTTCAGTAATTTCTTTATCAGATTCTACTTTTTCACCAGTAAGTTCTTCTAATTGTTTAATTAATTCTTGCTTATTGAATTTTTCTTTTCTTTCTAATTTATGTTTTTCAATAGCATATGCAATAGCATCCGCCAATGTGGCTCCAGATTCTATAGCAACTGCAATAGTTTCTAAAGCTGCATTGTAAACAGCTACTGGTAAACCTAAAATATTTGATTGAGGACCTCCATCACTTAGTTTGGATAAGTCAATTTTTGCTTTTCTTACATTTGCAACAATTCCTTGTACTTTTTCCTTAGAGGTTGTTTTTTGTTCGCCTATCCCGGGAATCTCTGATTCTGGAACCACTCCATCACCTGCTCTATTTCGTTGTCCCCCATTTTGTTTTCCTTGTTCTTTAGAAGCGTCACTGATACCTTCTGAGGGTCTTGTTTCTTGCTTTGGTAGTTCTCCCTGAATGCCTTGTTCTTTAGGACGATTTCCGCCATTTTGTTCATTTTCGGTTGTTCCATTTTCTTTAAATTTAACTTTTGAGTCTACAAAATCGGTGGAAAGGTATGAAATTTTCTTATTATCCCCATATTTTTCGTTAATTTTCTCAAAAGCAGTTGCAAATCTATTTAATCCATCCTCCATTTTGACATCACCCTCAAATTCCGGCACAAATTGTGACCTTACTCCCAATATTTTGCCTTGTCTATCTCTAGCTATTGTAAAGCCTCTTACATCCAAATCTGATAGTGTCTTTTTGATATCTTCAATTATATCTGATTTTTCTACTGGTTCAGCTAAGCCAATTTCTATAATTGGTCTAGCATTTGGATGATTTGCATCTACAAATCTGCTTATTATGGTAGCATCTTGGTCGTATTTAGCTTGTATTTCATTTACTTTTCTTATTACATTTGAAATATCAGCATTTTTGTCTACGGTAAATTCAACATCATATGTTGGTTCTAAAAATATATCTGTGGCACTTCTAAACTCACCTTCTGAAGCATTAACTCTAGATATAATAATTCCCGGTATTTTTCCTATTTCATTTTCAAGACTTTTTCTTTCTTGTTCAAATTTTACTGGGTCAAATGTTTCTGGAGTTCTAAATGTAGTTACGGCAGCTTGGTATCTATCAGATGCAACACCTTTTGCAGCCTCTTCAAAAGAAGCTTTTTTCTTACCTATTACATTTGTCCAATTGTTTTTATCCCATACATCTTTTTCTAAATACCATAAAAATGCTTGTAAATCGTCTGCTTTTACACCTAATTTATCAGCAGCTTTTTTCATTACTTCTTCAGCAAATGGGTAATCACCAGACATTCCGCCTGATTTTAATTTACCATATTGTACGCCACCTTCTGATTGTGGTAAAATTCTCCATTCTTTAGTTTTGCCTTCAAATATTTTTCTTCTTAAATACCTAGCTGCCCAAACATCAATTGTGGCTTCAAATGAACGTCCAGTCAAATTACCTGCAAAGTTTTTTGTTTTTGGACCTTCTGTTTGTTCAATCCAGTTACCATGCAAGGCTTGTAATACCTTTTTGCTATTTGCATTAAATTTTTTACCGTTACTTCTTAATGGAACTTTTTCATATTGATTTATCAAAAATCTTCTATAATCATTAGGAACAAATTCTGACAATCTTTTATTGGGATTTTTTTCTTGCCATTTTTTTAATAATTCACTATCAGATAATTCTTTAATACTTTTTATATGATTATCATAATCTTTTAATAATTCATCATATTTGCCTTTAGATAAATTTCTCATTGCCTCAACAGCTTGCTTGAAGTTATCTACTACTTCTGTTCTTGCTGACGTAGCCGCTAAAAGCTGCCCAAACATTTCTATATTAGCGCCAAAGTTTTTTTGGAACCAATTTCTCATATTACCATACCAGCCAATAGCTGCGCTTATTTCTGGCTTATCTTTATTTTCATTATAATCTTCTACTAATTTATTAGATAATACATCTATTGCTTTTTTTCTATCTTTAGATACAAACTTTAATGCCCCATTCTCTAAATTATATGGAACACTTTTGTAAATTATTTGTACACTTCTTTTCCCATCATCACCTACTGTTACTTCTATTTTTGGTTTGCCATTCTTATCTAACTGAGGTTCTGGTGTTACAGCTTCTGGATTCTTTTTAAAATTATCTTTATTTTGCTTAATTACTTTAGCAGCTGTTTTATAATCACCTTCTTCAATATCTAATACATCGCCTTTCTTATATTTTGATGTTGGCAATTTTGATGTAATGCCATTAGTAAATTCATCTAAATTAAACCCTTTATTTTCATCTAATTTATATTTTTTAATAGCATCTTTTACAGCTTTAGCTATAGTTTCTCCTGCTTCTACAGCTCTAGCTATAGATTCAATAGCCACATTATAAACAGCTATAGGGACCCCTGCAACATTTGATTGCAATACGTTCTTATCAAGCTTTATTTTTAAACTTCTAATTTTATTAGCAGTTGATTTAATTTCTTTTTGTGTAACAACTGGTTCAATTTTTTCTTCTACTTCTACCTTTACTTCAGTTGGTTTCACTTGTTCAGTTGGCTTATATCTTAATACAGGAACTTCTACTTTAATAACATCACCATCTAATTTAACTTTAAAATCAAGATTATTATCTTTTATATATTTCTCTACTCTTGCTAAAGCTTCGGCTCCCCCTTTATTTTCAAATTTTGCTCCACTCCATTTATTTTCAGTAGTATATTTTATATCTTTAAATATATTTGCTTTATCTATCGGTGTTATTTGAACCTCATTTATTTCACCTGTTTTTATATATTTTTTATCTTTAATAAATTTATCCCATACTTTTAATCCATCAACAGATATAGATTTATTTTCTAATAATTCGTGGTTTGCAGGTAAATATTTTTCAACCCTTTCAAAAGCATTTTTTATATCAGCAGGCGTGTCATTTTTAGCATTAGCTGTTATAGTAAAACGATTTGTATTAGGTATTACTTCATCATAAGAAATTATGCCCTTATTTGGTAATGTGTAAAATATATTTTTTTCATTCTTATTATGACCTAAATAAGTAGAAACAGAAGCATTATCATCAAACTTTTCAGTTCTATGTAATTGATTAAAATATATATCTTCAGTTGGTGTAACTTCTTCTTTTGGTAATTTAACTTTAGCCCCTTTTAATTCTTTTCCATCTGCTGTCAAAAATTTTCCTCCTTCTACTTCATATACAGGTTCTCCATTAGGTCCATCTTGCGCTCTTTTAATTACTTTAAAACCTTTAATTTCAGTAGGTTCTGTTACCAACGGTACATCTGTTAGTTCTTTAATTTTACTTAATTCATAATCAGCAACAGATTTTGGCACTGAAACTCTTACGAATTTTACTCCATTAGTTTCCCCTGTAGACGTTATATTATTCTTGAATGGTTCAGGCACTTCTGATTCATTAGCATAAGTAAATGATACAATATTACCATTATCAATATCTTTTTGTATTTTCTTTTGAGATGGTTTTCTGATTTTTTTAGTTGGCTTTTCTGTTTCTTCAGGTTCTGGTTTATTATATTCTTCTCTTTCTTTTGCTTGTTTAGCAATTATATCAGTTAAATCAGTATTTTGTTTTTCTAATAATTTATTAGTTTCGTCTATTTGGTATTTTAACTCAGCTTTTTTAACAGGGTCTGTTTCTGCCTCCATTTGCTTTGTCATATCATCAACAAATGTTTGAGCTTGTATTATTCTTTTACCTAAATCTGTTTTTTGTTGTTCAGTAGGATTTAATTCTTTATATACTTCTGCTGCCTTGTCTAAGAATGCTTGTTTAATATCATCTGGCAAATTGCTTTCTCTAAATTCTTTAAAACCATTTTTATCATTAATTACTGTTTCAGCTATTTGTTTAACATTAGCTGCTTTTTTAGCAATTGTTGATTGTATAATATAATCTTGCTTTAACTTTAAATCAGTAGTTTCTCTAGCTTTTTTAGCAAATTCTAAAGATTTTAAATTTAATTCAGCAGCGGTTTCTTTACCATTAAAAACATCTACAATACTAGGAGTAGTCGCGTCAACAAAATTAGCTAAACTAATTCCAGCTTGTAATGCTTCAATTTTATCTACAGCATCATTTAACTGAGCATTTGTTCTTGCATTTTTAAATATTCTCATTGCACTAAATGGCAATGAAAGACCTACTCCTTGTATATATTCATCTGCTGTTGGAGTTCTTCCTTCCATTCCAGCAGATGCAAGCGATACCAAAGCACCATAGCCTATTGCATCAGTAATTGTATTAATCCCTTCTTTTGTAATTTGACCTTTTGCTCCTGTTATTCCCATTTTTTCTAATGGTTTCATTGCTGCTCTAGTTGCTTTCCCACTAAGGATGCCTGCTAGTTCCATAGCTAAACCTTCGCCATATCCTTTAACTCCTCCTTCCAATGCTGAACCAACAGCTTCTGCCGAGGTTTCCCCTGCTTCTCTTGCTTCTCCATATTCACCTATCGCCCTTGAACCTCCTAAATATAATGGGAATTTTTTTGTAAAAAATTTACCTGCTTTAGCAAGTAACCCAGCACCTTCAAATAATTCAACTTCAGGTAATAATGTTACAGCAGCTATATCTGGCAATATGCCAATACCACCACTAACTAATTTGCCAAACATAGTGTCTGGTAATTTACCATTATATTGTAAATCTCCTCTAAAATCTGATTTAATTCCATTCAAACCTAATACAACCTTACCTAATGGGTCATTAAACCATGTTGCTGATTTACCAGCTTGTGTTAGCTCACCACCTTTTGCATATAAATCTTTTATGTTTGATTCCTCTAATCCTTCTGTGGATTCAATATTATCTCTTAACCATGTCGCAGCACCAGCGCCTATTTCAGCTGCTTTTGATACAAATTGGTCTATTGCATTTTGAGCTATAGTAAGATGAATACCACCCATAGGGTCCATAGATAGGTCAAAATAAGAACCTTCAACTTCATAATTTGTCGGTTCTTTTCTTATTTTTTCAATATAATCTTGTGCAAATTTATTTTTTATAGTTACGTCTAAAGGTAACTTTTTAGCATCCTCTTCAGTTATTTTTGAACCGGAGGCCATCATCTCTGTATCACCTGTAAAAATTACTCCTTTTTCAAGTGGAGCATTATAGTATTGTTTAGGTTCTTTTCTTCCTTCACGAATTTCTTTTAAAGAAGGTTCTTCTAAACCTTTATATTTTGATGGCAGTATACCTTCATCTTTAGGGAGTACCCCTATTAATGGATTATATGCATTTATTTGTCTAAGGAAACTGTTGTCAGCCATCCCTGCACCTTCTTGTAAAGCTTCTTTAGCGCTTTTTTGTGATGGTGATACTGATGTAATAGGGAAATTTGTCGAAACATCTTGAAATCCAAGATTTTTTTTTTCAGGGGTAATTGTTATTCTTTCAATAAAATCGTTATAGCCCCCTAAATCAAATTCTTTACCAACAACATCATAGAATTTTTTTCTACTGTCTGGATTTTGAAGTTTTTTAGAAAACTCATTAAAATCACCCAAATCATAATCTTTAGATACTGTATTATAGAGTATCTTTATTTTATCATTTGGATTTTCAACTTGCTGTCCTATATTTAATTCTTCTGCCATTTTGCTGTATTGTTAATTTAAATCTTACCAAACTTTCTTTTTCTTACTTCCACTGGTACTTAAACCAGTTATAGGACTTTTTCTTAAAAACGCTTTCCCTGCATATTGCTCACCCATAGCAGGTAATAAATCGTTTACTACCGATATAGGGTCGCCAGTTGTTATTTCATCATTACCTGATTTTGTTTTACCTTCAACATAAATAGGGTAAAGTGTACCTTTATTTTTTGAAATTATAAAATAACTAGGTCTATACGTTGCATCACCAATTTTTTTACCATATTTATTTTTCAATACTTCTGGTAAATCAATTTGATTACCATTCATTTTTTTACCATTTATAGTAAAATCTAATTCTTGTGGACTTTCTGTTATTATTCTATCTAAGTGTTCCTCTGGACTATATTGTTCTTGTTGTGGTCCACTTGGTCTAAATGCAGGTGCTGTTTCAATAGTTTTACCAAGTTGCTTTAAACTTAATGCAAAAGCGGCAGCTACATCAGATGGCTCTGCATTTTGTATATTTTTTTTAGGATTTAATTTTTCATAATATGGTTGAAGGTCTAAATAATCTCCTGTCTTAATTAATCTATTAGTTTCTCTTGCCACAGCGGGATTTGTTTCATATAATGATTTAGCCCTATTACCAAATACTTTTAAGCTTTGTGGGTCATATTCATTTTTATATAAATTAATTACTTGGCCAGCAGAATTAGTTCTATACCCAGAATTTACTTTGTTAGGTTCAATTCCTGCAAATATAGATTTTTCAAATTGGTCTAATTTAAAAGGGTCATCAAATTGTAAAGCATAAGGGTCAACTCTTTTAAATTCTTTGTCCCTTATATTACGATGAGAAGCATCTATCATTGGTATTAAGCCATCATGTATTGTTTTACCTTGTTGAGTAGCATTATAAATATTTCGAGCTACCAATTTGTCATCTTCTAATTGAGCTTTTGATTCTCCTATTAAACTTTGACCTTCTCTTAATAAAGAACTATAGGTTGATTGAGCTTCTGCTCCGTATTTAGCTGGATTTAATATCTTATCTCTATTTTTAAAATAATATTGTTTAGCTTCCCCTAATTTGCTTAAAAATAAATTTTGGTCTTGAGGACGCATTCCATTTTGACTTAAAGTCTTTTCGTAATCCATGAAATACTTATCTAAGGCATCTCTTTTAGCTGCTTCTTTTTGTTCTAATTGAATAGCTAAATTAATTGGCTTAGATGATATATCTATAGCTACTCCTTTTTGATATGGGTTTATTCCTAATAATCCTGTTGCTGCCACTTTTTATTATTTTAATAATTAATATTCTGGATAGAAAGATTCACCTTGAATTTGTGGATAATTATTTGCTTGAGATATCCCGCCAATATTTGGTAATGAATATTTATTACCAAATATAGATTTATATGTTCCAAAATTTGCACCTAAAGTCCCTAATTTACTTAATGAAGCAAACTTTCCAGCATTTGGATTGCCAAAAGAAGGAGATGGAAGATTTGCTACTTTATCAAGAGGCAATTTATCAACAGGCAATTTATTATACCCAGACATTATTCCTGCTTGAGCTACACCGCCTAATGCACTACCCACCATTTGAAGCCCCGCATTATTTCTTTCGTTTGCTGCTTGAGCTGCCAATTGTTTTAATTGTAATTGTCTGTTATATGGAGTCATTTGGTTAATATCAAACATTTTATAATCTTCAGAAGCTTTTGCTTGCGATGCTTGACCGTATTGACCAAATCTTTGATTTCTTTGAGCTTCTGCTTGTGCGCCTAAATTTTGCATAGCATTTTGTTGCCCTGCCGCTAATCTACCAATACCTCCAATAGCAGAACGTCTATCTTGTAATGCGCCAATGCCTTGAGCTGTTGCTCTTTGAGCATTCATAGAACCTAGTTGATATTGTTGAGATTGATAAGGATTTTCATTATATCTATTCATTGCTTGTTGGTAATAATCATTAATTGATTTACTACCTTGATATAATGGACTTTGTTTTGCAAATGCATTTAATTCTCTTTCGGCTTTTTTTCTACCGCTAAAAATGCTTTGTGCAGCACCGCCTAATGCTTGTGCGCCTCCTGCGATAGCGGCAATTGTAAATGGGTCCATAATTATCTATTATTTAATGCTGAATTGATGAATTTAGTTGTTGCGCTGTTCAAATATACGAAAGAATTGGCACTTGTTTTCTCAAATTTTACGACCATGTAACCACCTTTTAAACTATCCCCTTCTACAAGCCCTCCGGGGCTGTTAGAATCCCTTAAAAATGATGCTTGGTACTCAGATTCCAAAATAGTAAAATCTGATGCCAAAAGTTCGCTTTCTTGCTTATTATTACTTGTTCCCCCTGTGTCCATTTGGGTATATATTATTGGGCAAGCCCATGCGATATTGCCTGTTTCCATAATGGAAACCCAAGTCTTTTTATCCAATGACCCAGAATTAAATACGGTAGTTATAGATGCATCCCCTTGAACACCATAAAAATTACAATATGTACTTGTATTATTATGCGCCCATATTTCACCATCTTTAAATGAAAATAGCTTAGTATTAAGACATCCATAATACTCTGGGTAATACGAATAAAATGACTCAAAATTATTACCTACCTCATCAAATGAGATGGTATATGGGTCTTGATGAAATAATAAAGTATTTGGCATTATGCTGGTACTATTGGAATGGTTAATGAATTAGTGCAATTTCCAGTAGATTGCACAATTACCTCCGTAGCAATAATATCTACATTTATTTCTAATCCTGCCAATAATTGCGTCAAAGTTACTGTATGAGGACTTACTACCCCCACATCTGCTGTAAGATTAAAAACTGGTCCTAAAGAAACTCCTTGACCTCCATTTAATGTTAACGTTACAATCATTTTTAATTTTTTATATATATTAAGAAATTAGAATATCTACATAGTTGACACATTCGCCAGCAGATTTTACTCTGCAAGTTGTTGTTGAAGTTGGAACAGTAAGTGCTATATACCCTGTTATCATTGATGCTAAACTTATACCACTAGCAAAAGCGCTTGTATATGAATCAGTATTAGAATAAAGGTCAAATGGTCCAGTATTTACACCCCCACTTACTAAACTTATTGTTGCTGAAAATGACATATTATATTATTTTTATTTTTAACACGAATATCCAGTTAAATCTACACTTGGTGTATCACATGAAAATATACATTCTGAAACTACATTAGGAGTGGTTACAAGACCTGTGAATGGCCCATTTTCTCCAAAACCAGTAGTATTACCCGCTAGTATTGTTACAGATATAAATTGAGTACTTAAATATGCATCATAATCTACTTCAACTACAAATGTAATATCTGATATATATGGCATATTTATGCTAACTGTTGCATTTGGATACCATTCGTAATTTCCCGGTGTTGGCTGCTGTGACGTAATACCACCTATCACTTGAGTAACTGCAAGAGAACCCGGCATAGGACAAGCTGTTTGATTAGCTAATATACCACCAGCTACAATTTCCCAAGAATTTATACTATCAGAATAAAATCCTGCTGGGGCATCTACTGTATTATAAACTGAATATAAATGAACCCCATTAGCTAAAACTGTAACTCCTGACGCTGTATAAAGTATTGTGGTATCATTATAATAATTAGCACAAGCAAATGTGCCTCCCGCAGGACCACTAATGCCTAAAGCATATGTATTTGGACCCGGAATAGCAACAAATGTACCTCCAACTAATGCGCAATCAATTGGCGGCAAAGTAGCTGTCCCTCCGTTAAATGTACAATCTAAAATAATAGTAGTAGCTGTTCCTCCGTTATAATTACAATCTGGTTCATATCTATTGATTTCCTCCATTCCAAGGATATACTTATTAGTATAAGCATCAAATACACCATAGATACAAGGGTTACCACCATATGGCAAACCCGCTTCAGCAGATACTCCATTGTTTAATTCTTGTCTGTAAGCGGTAAGGTTAGCTACAAAGAATGCATTCACTCTATTGGTAATACTTATTGGAGTAATACCATCTTGACTTAATCTACAAACTACACCTCTATAATTATCTACAAAGTAATCGGCAAAATTATTCCAAGCTAGACTTGTTGCTGCATCTCCAATCCCATAATCACCAGCGTAATACTGAATCTTATTAATTAAGGTATCGGTATTTGCTTGTAATGGATTATTGGCGCTATCCTTAACTATTTGAGTCAAAATAGGCACATTGCCTACCTTAAACTTTTGGTAAACTTTTAAATATCTATCTCTAACATGCAATCTTAGTACATCACCAAAACTTCTATCATACTCATCAAAATTTTCATATACAAAATTATTAATTTTATTAATATTTGTGTTTACTTGGTATGCCCCACCAAATCTAATTAAAGTTGGGAAATATGTTTGTTTCGCATTCTCATCAATTACCGAAGCCCTTCCATTACTATTAGTAACTAAATTATATGTATCAATAAAACTAGACTCAATAATATTTATTATACTATTTTTTAATACTTGAAAATTTAAATTAAATGGATTGATGGTAAATGTTTCACCAGCTAAAATGTTTTCTGTATAACAAAGTAACCAAAGCTTTGAATTAGGTGGAATAGAAATTACATTATCAAGTACAAAAGATGTTTGTACCTGAGATTGAACAATTTTAGTTGGGAATAAGTCAATTAAACTTGAAGAAGTAGATGATATTATAAGCGCCCTAAAATTGAAATTAGTATTATTATTATCTTGTGATTGATATACAGAAAAATCAGCTTTTAATTTTAATACTAACGCTTTTGTTGCTAATATATTCCAAAAGAAATAATTTGAACTAGAAAATGTTGGAAAATTAGCAGGTAGATTATTATTAAAATCTTGTGTTTTAACAATATAACTTGAATTTGAAATTGGACTTGTAGGTATTACATTAATTTGCATTATTGAATTAATATCTTGACTAGTAGCACCTGATGTAAATATATAATTATCATTATATGGAACTTTTCTTTTTCTAAAAAATAAATCTCCATTAGCCATACTTACAATTGCAGGACTTGTTGATGGGTTTGTAGCTGATTGTGTTTCATCTCCCATATGATATGCAAGACTTGTACCCGGATTGCCTATTCCATAACATTTACCAAATTCGTAATATAATCTTTCTGTAGCGCTAGCATTACTCCTATAATTATATAAAAATATTTGATAATGCAAGAAATCTTCCGCAGTTGTGCCAAAAGGCAATGGTAATGCACCAAAACTAAAATTAAAGTTATTATTAGCAGCTTCTGGATATAAAAATTTAATAAAATTTCCTAATTTTCTAGTGCCATTTTCTAAAACAATAGTAGATTCAGTACCTAAAATTTCAAAATCATATTGCTCGTAAATTGGAATAACATCATTATTTGCATTGTATCTAGCTAAAAATGTAACTCTATCCCCTTGAACAAAATTATATGAAACTACTCCTTGAGTAGATGTTATTTGTAAATTATAATCTTCTATATTACTTATATCTAAATAAGCAAATCTTTGAACTGTTGTATCTTGAGATGTACTAGCATAAGCCCCTCTGCTTATCCAAAATAATCTTTTATTATAAGTTGTGTTATTAGACCTTAATACTTGATAGTAAGTAGCTTCTAATGGTGGTCTATTTAATATCTCAAGAAAAGGTTGACTATACCAATTATATCCTGAATTTGGAGTATTAATTGTGGCTGTTAAGCTAGTTTGAGCGCCTATAGTTCTACCTTCTGCATCAAAATATTGCAAAGCATAAGCATACCCGGCATTCCATGTATTTGCAAATACTGTATTGTCAGCTGTTTCTATAAATTTATTTCCACTTGATTGCAATAAAAATCCTGCACTAAAACTTATTGTTAATATATTATTTTCAATGCTTGAATTAGACCAGCCGTTTGCAATCAAAGCATTAGATATTGCAGTTAAAATAGCGCTTACATTACCTGTTGCAGAAGCATTGGTATATGTCATTCCTATATCTGCACCAGTATCATCAACAGCGTTAATAACAAATTCCGTATTTGCATTATTTAAAATGCTTACAATATTTGTAGTATTTGCACCAGTACCAAATAAATAAATTTTTAGTATTGTACCATATACGCCACTATTTAACCCATTGCTAGTTGCAAAAAATAATAATCCACAATAATCAAAATAATACCCATCTAAATCAGAAAAAGAATTTCCAACTAAATTCATATTTGTTTTATTATAACTTTCCGTTATACCAGAATATAATAAAACATTTCCATTAGCTAATTCAGCTGCATTTGCTTTTTGTGGAACAAAATCTTGCAATTGAGATGTTTCTAAAACATCAATTTGCGTATATAGGCTATCGTTATAAAAATTATATGTATATATAACATTATCATCTATACCCAAATCGGATTTATTAAATAATTTAATAAAATACCAATCGCTTGTAAAACCATTAGATGTTTCTCTAAATGAAATTTCTACCCCCTTTACATCTAAACCACCAGTAGATACTGATACAGAAATCCTTGAATTGTTTGTAAATATTACATCATCAGTTAACAATAAAGTATCTTGTTGAGGAAGTGGAACTATGCTTTTAGAACTCCATACAGATTTTTCATTATTCACATACACATATCTATATGTAAATTGAAATAACTTATTTCTTAAATTATTAATTGTTACTGTAGTATCATTTTCATAAACTACCTTGGGAGGCATTATTGGTGGAGCTTTAGCTATTAATAAATACTCATATTTCCAAGATGTCCCATAATTATCATTTACATTAATATTTTTTGGAGGATTTAAACCATCATTAAAGAATAGCAAATCACCCTCATCATCTCTATAAAATATATTAACTGAAAGAACTTTATATGAAGGATTAAAATTTAAAATATCAATATCATCGCTATCTGTTCTACTTTCTAATACTGTTGTAATAGAATCATTACTCAAATCATAATAGATTATACTATTATACCCTTCACTATTCCAAAGAAAATAATATGCTCTATTCCTTATTTTATCTGAATAAAATCCAATTACTTTATTAGTTCCTTCTGGTAAAGTATAAGGAATTAACGTATTCCCAATTATATTCGAAATAACCATATCTTGACTAATTCCTTGTGCGTCTTTGGTTATATTTAAAGCATCAATATAATCGCCATTGGATATTCTATATTCCGCAACATCTAAATTAAGCTTACCATTAAAAGGGTTATTTATAATTGGCATTTATTTCTAAGCTTTTACAGTCATTCTTTGTGTGTCTAAATTTTGTTCGTAAGCTTGCATTAAGTACAATGGCTTAAATTGAGCGTTAGCAATTCTTCTTTGATTGTAAAATTCTTGCTTTCTATCTCTTTTATCGCCTAGATTACCTTTTCTCGTACTTGGCATAGATGCTATATCTCTCCAAGCTAAGAATGATAATAATGCCTCTCTAAATTGAATAGGTATTCTAAATGGCTCATCTGGGTTTCCGCTAGATAAATATTCTATCATCAAATAAGAATAATAAAAATATTGATTTAAAAGAACCACCCCATTAGAATCGTCTATATTAAACGAGCCTACAAATGGTGAGCCACTTGGTAAGCCATAAATATTATTAAACCCATATCCATCCCAATAATTAAACCATAAAGGCAAATCAGATTGATACCATGTTGCTAATGTATTATCTTGCGTTAAAGCAAGTCTATCTGGCTGTTGGTCTGCATAATAAGTCATTTTGTTATTAAACTTCAAAGGAATAATTTCACCTACCGAGTTTAATACACCTATCTTAGTATAACTAATGTAATCATTAGGCAGTTGAGCAGTATAGTTTGTTGTATCAATTGGTATCTTAACCGTTCTAATTTTATAGAAAAAATCTAGGCCAAGTTTTTCCATTCCCCTAACTGCTATATTATATAATTTAGCGTATTTGTGGACTGATTGTTCACTTTCATCAATGTAATCATTGATTACTGAATCTATTGTTATATAATTTCTTGCTTGTGACATTTTTAATTATTTGAAACGTAAGCTAATATATCATTGTGACGAATCAAAAAATGCAATTCATCGTTTAATAAAATTGCTTCCCCTGCTCCTTTGATATGAAAAATAATATCATCTTTTTTTGCCTCCATTTTTATTTTAGCTGTGCCTCTTCCGGTAGAAACTACTTTAGCCTTACAGCTTCTTTCAATATAGTTTTCAGGCAAAAATAACCCTCCCTCTGTAACACCTTCCGCCATAAATGGCTTTACTAAAACTAAATCTCTAATTGGTTTCATATTATTAGTTGTTGTTATCTACGCCATCGTTACTTGCGTCTATTGGTCTTGACCTTTCAAAGGCTAATTGAGCTTTGATATACTCAACCATAATAGGCACATAATCATCTGGTATAATTAATGTTGAATTTAAATCAGTTGAATCACCACCACTAACCATTCTTACATTAGCTTTATAGGCAGTTAATGGTATTCCTGTACTCATATAAACCTCTTGACCTTGTGGCCAATAAACTACTTTATTTTGAATTGGTCTTAATGTATCTTGGTAACCTACTTGATTCATACTTAATGGCACTGCGCCAAAAGATGTTGGGGTCTTGCTATTACTAAATTGTAATGTAGCTATACCTTCATTTTTGCCTAGTGCTACTGGTATTTGTGGTAAAGTAAATTTAAAAGTAGTATTATCTACTTGTGTTATTGTCAAACTAGAATAGCTAGTATAAAATGAATTGTTTACATAAGCAACACCATCCATTTGAATACTATCTGTATAATTCTTTTTAACAGCCAAACCAATAGCATCATTAAGCCATTGATTAACTAGATTATAAGTAATGCTGCTATCATCAGATGGCTGCCCATTATAAATCTGTCTTAATATTCTTTCTATAAATATATTTCTTGTCATTATTGTCCTTGTTGAGTTACTTGATTAGCATATTGTTCTACTTGACCAATTTGTAAACTTACGCCAACTAATTTCAATGCTCTAGCTATTATTTCTAATAAATCTACATCAGCCCATACTGGTTGTTGGCTACCAGAAGCTGGTGGACCCGGATTATATGCAGATGGATTATATACAGGTCGTCCAGATACTAATGTGTAACCCCAAACAATTGATGGAGCTTCCTTGATATAGTTCAAGGTAACAGTACCAATTGTTATTGGATAAAATTGGAATCCAGTACTAGTAATCATATAAATAGGATTAGTAGCTACCGGGTCTATTGTGCTATTGTAATAAGAATATAAGCTATCTTGTTGAGTATATCTAACTCTTTGTAATGTAGAAGTCAATAAGCTATCCGCTTGAACATAGTCGCCCGGATACACTACAGCACCAGTACCAGCATTGACTGCAAGTGCTGCGGTTGCAAGTAATGGAGTAAGCCTTTGTCTTATATTTTCATTTTGACTATAATTAATTCTAGCTTGTGGTCTTCCGGGTTGGTATTGTTGAAACTCTCCTAATAAATAATCTTGATATGAAACCTGTGCTTGATTTATAGTCAGATTAAATTCTGATGGAGTTAAATAACCATTTTGCGCTTTGTTAATTGCAAATTGGCATATCTGATACATATCATTAACATTCATTGAAATAAGTTGTACAACAAATATACGAAAAAGATACAAAAAAGCCCCGTAATTTTTAGGCTACAGGGCTTCTTTTATTTAGAGGGGGAAAGATTACATTAATTTCTTCAATTGCTCTAAAAATGCTTTACTTTCATCTTGAGGATACATTGCAAATTCGACTAAATAATTTTGCGGTTTTTTGTCAGATGGTATCTTACAAATATAACCTCCATTATTTGACCAATAAGCTGAACCTCTTTTTGTAGTAGTGTCAATTTTGTTATCAATTAAAGCTTTTTTAACTATAAATGCTATTTCAACTTCTTTAGAACCAGCACTTTGCATAAACTTATTAGGTTGAGCTTCAGCGTAAAGTTCGTAGTCGTTTCTTAATGCATCCATTGATTTAGGCATTCCTAATTCATCTGTAAATGTAATTCCCAAGAAATTGCAGTGCTTACGCATTTCTTCCTCGCTTGCCAATGAAGCATATTTAATTGCTTCAACTTTAGCGACTCTTTTAGCTCTTTCAAGCTCTGCTGTTCTTTGTGGATTCCATTGAAAGAATGTAATTTTTCTAGTACCTTTTTTGTTAGGATTGTCTAGATTAGCGTTGCATAGACTTAAAAACTCTAAAGCTTCTACGTCATAATCAGCTATTCTTAATACTCTTCTATCAAAAATTAAGCTTCTTCTGTTTTGTTCAACAAATGATTTTTCTAGTCCTTTCTGGTCTTCTACCCAAATACTTGGATAACCTCTCAAAAGTCTTATTCTTTCCATTCTACCTTTCTTTTCATTCCATACATCATCAATACCTTCCATATGGTATTTGCCATTTTTCTTGGTATCTGATAATTTGAAAATCTTGAAAGTTGTTGCTGTATTAGATGAAAAGGATTCCTGCATAGCTTGTGCAGCCTCATCATTTTGTCTTTGTACTTTTACTTCACCTTGTTGTGAGAAGTTAGCTTCTGCTAACCCTACTGCCTTTAAACGAGCCATAAATGGTTATTTTTTAATGTTTAAAAAAGGTAGGAGCAATCAATAAAGTTGCCCCTACCCGATTATTTTGGTAACAAATTAGTTACCTTGAACGATGATAAATTGGTTTGCTGCACAAACACGAGTACCTCTGTAGGTAATCATCGCGATTTGATTAGTCATTGTACCATCTGTAGGGTTTGGAGAACCACCACCATATTGCCATACGCGAATACCGTTACCAACAGTACCACCTTGAGGAGGTTGTTGATACATAATAGTGATATTCTTGTAAACTTGAGCGGTTTTCGCATCCTTAGTTTCACCCATTGGATAGATTAATCCGAAATTACGGAAGTAATCTACATTTGGAGTTAAACCAGTAGTAACCTCAGTGTTGAATTGAGCGTACTTCTTTACAGATAATAAATATCCATCGATAAAGATTTCTTGGAAACCATAAGCAACAGAAGCCTCTTTTGACTTCTCACCTTGTCCATAAACGAAAGCACCAGCTGGGTAAGCAGCGAAGATACCATCAGAGAAATCTTGTCTTTGGAAAATGTCAGTTAACCAAGCAGATTGCTTAGCACAACCATTAACGTCCATGATACGAGTAATCTCATGTAATTTAGCGATATCTAATGTACCCGGAGTGTAACCAACAGTTTCACCGTCAGCAACAACTTTAGGAATGATACCTACTGAACCTTGTGAGTTAGAATCAATTGCAGTGTTATTTTGTAAATTACCACGCATTAATTTATTCTCTACGTTATTCTTGAAACGAACAAGAGTCTTGTACATTCCTTTGTAAGTAAATGCAGTAACGCCATTTTGAGCCATATCTGGAGATACAGGGAACTCATAATATGTTTCAGCCATTTGCGCTAAGTCAGTGTTAGACCAACCATCACGAATTTCTGTTACATAGTTATCATATCTTTGGTCCAATTGGATTAAAGGATTGATTTGTTGAGAAGCTTCACCAGCATCTGCGTCACCACCGAATAATAAAACCTCACCAGCTAATAATGAACCAGAACCAGCTGATTGGAAACCTTGAGAAGTTTGCTTAGGAGCAACTACAAAAGTCCAAGCGTAAGGAACAGAATCATCAATACTTACGATAACACCCTCAATGTTTGAAGATGCAACACGCAAAGTTTCATTAACTCTTAAAGGAGTTTGAGTACCACTGTTGTAGTAAGCTTCTTGTCCTAAAGTTAATGTAATAGAAGCACCAGCTGCCGCAACAACTGTAGATTCGTTTGTAACACCCGGCATTAATTTACCGCGGTTTTCAAACCAGAAGTAGTTTAAGTTTTTAACTTCTTCCATGCCGCTATGAGCAGCTAACCACCATGTAAAATCTTCATTGCCATACTTTTGAGTGTATTGCTTGTAGTACTGTGGAGTTAATAATTGTAGGTCAACCATAAGTTGCCTATTCTGGGTTTGCAACGAGATTGAACCCGGCTGCAAAATATTTGAGGTAGGTATTCCTGCCATGATATTTATTTTTTATTTTTTGCGCCTCCTCCAAAGGCAAATATCAAGTTACGAACTAAAAGCCCATTCTGCCATCCTTAGCCTTTCAGCTTCGGTGCCATTTAGGTCTGGTTTCGCTCCTTGAGGAGTGGGGCTTTGGTTGATATTTATATTCCCGTTTTTCTTTAAATGAGCCAACAATCTTTGAGATGCTGCTTCATTTGCTATTTTTGAAAAGATTTTTTCACGATTCTCTAGCAGATATTTATCTGCCATTATTTGTTGAACTTTTGGTTTACCATCCTCGGCGAACCATCTTTTCTCAAAATATGAGTCACTATCAAAATCCGTCAAATCATTCTTCATTGCCAATCTTTCGTCTTCAGCTACATTAAATGAAATCGGTATTTCGACATCCTCGTCTTTTACCGAAACATTAAATCCACTAAATGATTGGAAATCAGAATCAAGTGTTTTTTCATAAATCGACCTTGCTTGTTGCATAATCTCAAATTCCTCTTGAGATTCAGCTTCTCTTCCAGCCTCATTATAAATATCAGGTAATTTTATTTCACTTTTTAATTTTTCCAGCTCTGGTCTAATCACTTTCGCTTCAATCATCAACTTCCTATCAGCGTAATCTACTTGCGACTGCCATGTTTTTATTTTCCCAGCATAATCCTCATCGGATTCATCATAAGCTTGTTCAGGCTTTGAAGGTACGAAATATTGGTCATAAAACAAAAGGTCAACATCTTCAGATGTCAAATCTTTATATTTATTTTTAATATTTGTTTTAACAATTTCAGCAGCCAAGTCTGGCGTTAAATCTGAAGTTATTAGTTTTTCTAACCTTTTTTGTTGGTTTAAAATTTCGTAAACATCGTCTGCTTTGCCTTCTTTAATGGCATCAAATAATGTTCTACTAACATCATCTTTAAATTCAAAACTTGGTTGCTCTTTGAGTTTTTTAAACTCTTGTTCAGCTTGCTCTACGGTATCATAACCAAATCTTTCTTTAACAAATTGATTTGAGTCAAATGATTGAGCAGGCGTTTGTTCCTCTACTTTTGTTTCCTCTTGTTGAGGAGGAGCCGCTTGCGCTGACTCATTTGTTAAGATAGGGGCTTCTTCTATCTTAGTTTGCACTTGTGGTGCATTATCATCCGAAAACGGATTGAAGCCTTCTGCAAGCTCTATTGGAGCTGCTGGGGTATTCTCTGGCATAAATGCTTATTTGGTTTCTATTTTTAATCTATAACTATAGCAGCTTCGCCATCAATAGTTATAGCATATTTTACGCTATCATTTGTAAGTAAAGAAATACCATACCAACTAGTTCCGTCACCATAAATTGGTTGAGTTAATCTACTATCAGCAAAAAGTATATTTGAATTTGATAGTGTAGAAGTTGTTGTATATACTATTTCAGTTCCTTGTAAAACACCTACATTATAAGCTTCTTGCGGTGTTGGATATGTATTTTTTGATAACACATAAGCATAACTTAATGGGTAAACTATAGTATCTCCTGATAATGATAAATATTTACCAATAATCCCAAATTCAACCATAGAATCATTGCTAGCAACTAATACATCACCTTTTGTTGCCAAATCAACTCCTTTTACTGGTATAAAATTATCTGGAACTTCTGGAGCTGGTAATAACTGACCTGCGTTTACGCTTCCGTCATCATTGGTAGTATAAAAAGTAATTGTACCTTCAGCTGATATTGTACCAAACTGAACTACCGCTGAATCCCATCCAGATAAATCTTGGATATAAAATCCACCTTTATTAAATTCATTTGTAGCATCTACTACTTTGCTTATTTTTGAACTAAATTTTTGAAGTCTAATTAATAGCTTACTTATTGATGTTGCCATTTTATTTATTTTTTATGTTATTTTATTGTTGTTGCATTTGTTGTTGTTCCATCATCATTTGTTGTTCTTCAGGAGAACCTTGTTGACCTTGTTGTTGCATCATTTGTTGCTGAGCTTCCATTTCTTGTTGTTGGATAGCTTGTTCCATTTGTTGATTATCCATCATTAATGGCATTTCAACATTTTGTAACATTTCAGCTATTAAAGGTTTTAATTCTACTGGCATTGGTATACTAGCTTTAGCTAAATCAAACATACCTTGAATTATAATTTCTCTTTGTTTAGCTTGCGTTTGCTTATCTAACAAAGCAGCATCCCCTTGAGCCTTAGCTTGCATGCTAGATTGTTGAATCTGTGCATTTTGTTCACTATTGGCTTGAGCTTTTTCTTGCTCTGTTTTTATATATCTTTTTTGAGCTTGTCTAAAATATAGTTCAGCTAATGACACATTCTCTTTTGCAATTCTCATTGCTTTAAAAGGGTCTAAATATATTATTAATTGAGGATTTGATGCAATAGCATTATTCATCATTGCTTGCAAATTTGCTATCTCTACTTCTGTTGGTAACATTTTTACCGTTGCAACAAAATTCCTATCTTTTACATCTTCTTGTTTTAACAAATCTCTATATTTCTTAGCTCCGTATGTTACGCTTTTATTCAATAAACAAGCTATTTTTTTACAGCTTTCTTCCATTACATAAATATATGCATCATACATATATTCGGTTGCATTATTAGCTAAAACTCTTGAAGCCTCTATATTTGACGCAGCAACTCTTGGCTGTGCAGCTTGATTCATTAAGTTAGGGTCTTCTCCTAGCTCATCTTTTAATACTTGATAATGGAATTGGTATAATTGAATTAAAGCTTGTAATTGAGGAGCAAATCCTGTATTAGCTAATTCTGTGATTGGCACCGGTATTCTATTACCTTCGGCATCTCTACCACGATAATAAAGTTTACCAGTTTGTTCCCAAATCTTTTGTACGTCTAATGGTTTAACTGAATCACCTAAACCTAAATCAAGCTCTTGTAATGCGTCAACATCAATAGAAGCACCTGCTGGCACCATCTTAGCTACCATTTGTTGTATCTTCAATCTAGCCAAAATCATTTGCTCAATAGGTTCTTCTATTTTTTCAGGTACAGCCACATTACGCATATCGTATGGGTCGTACATATATAAACTATATGAAAATTCAGCATTACCAATTTCTTTAGGGTCTTGAGGGCGAATCATATTCTTCTTAATTCCCCACTTAATCATCTTTTGAGTAACAGGACAATACACACCTTCGTATATATTCCATTTTTTCTCTTCTAAATATTCTTGATTCTCATCAAGTTTTTCTGGTTTGCCTTTTCTTATAATTGTGCTACCATTTTTTTTAGTTTTGGTAACAGTATATCCATCAGAATCTAATGTTCTAATTTCAAAATTCATTAAATCAATATTCCACTCATCATAAGGTCTTAGCCAAGAAACATTCCAATCTTGCATCCACTTAATCTTATCCGTTAATTGGTATTCCTTACATGACTGAGCTAACATAAATATATCTTCTTCAGATAATGTTCCACCACTAGCTTTACCATATCTAGCTCTTATTTCACTTATTTTCATAGACAAGATATGTCCACGATATGTTGTATCTCTAAAATCTGGGAAATCAGAATATGAATAAATTGCGTTTTCAGGACGAATCCATTGAACATGAACTTCCCCTTCTTCATCCATCCAAGTATATGTACACACTAACCCAACTTCTGCTGAATCATGTAATAGTCTTTGTTTTAAAACATCATTCCAACCATTGGCTTCAAGTACATTATTACATCCTATACTATATTGTATCTCTTCCGGTAAATGATTAAATTCTGAAATCCATTGGTCTAATTCATCTTTATCTTCAGCTACAAATTGGTCTTGTGGAATAATTTGTACACCAGACTCTTGCTGTAATTGAGAAAGCACTTCTTTATTTTGATAAACAAATTCTGCTTCATCAGCTGCATCTTTTTTTAACATTGCTGATGCACTATCTGTTGCAACAACTGTAACTTTCTCTCTTCTACTCATCCATGAGCCAACTAACCTTGCAACAATTGTATTACCTATAATAATTGATTTCCAATTTATATTTACAAAGTTAGCTTTGCTGTTCATTTCTAAACGGTCCATAAACACACTCATGTCTATTTTACCATTTGCAATTTGTCTATTTTTTCTAAATCTATTATTTCTTAACCAAAAATAAGTTTGGTTACCGTATATTGTAGAGTAGATGCTTTGCGCAACATTTTTACCGTACATGTAATCTTTCTTAGAAGATACATCGGTAGTAATTTGAAACTTTTTTAAAGCTTCTCCATTACTATTTGCTGCTGATATTGATAAAGGACTATCTGCCAATTGAGTGTATTTTGTGTCAAATATACTAAATATTAAGAATTTAGTAAAATTTTAATTAATTAAACACAGGAACATAACTTTTTACAAGCGCTTCTCTCTTGATTTGTTTTTGGACCGGTTCCATTAAACATACAATTAACATCAAAAAAGATACGGTAATATCATAGTCTGTTCTATTGTTTGGGTCGAATTTTTTTGCATCTTCTAACAAATTTTCAAAATCTATTGAATCAATATGTGATTCAAAATACATAATACCCACATCGGTTTGTTTTGTCAAGCTAAACGGTGTAGTAGGAAATCCTTTGTGTCTATCAGCTGTTTCTCTTTTTGCTGGGTCAATTGTTGAAAGCGGGTATGAACCAAGATAGCCAACCCTACCCCTATCTCTAAAATATGACAAATAATCATCACTATTATGCTCATACCAAGCTTGATACCCATAAAATTCAGCTGCTAAAAGTACTTGCTCGTGCAATGTTTCTTTAATTTGAGGCCTGCCGTAAAGATGACCTATGGCTTTCCCAGTATCTTCTGGTTTTAATAAATCGTATCTCCTCCCTATCCAAGCTGAAGCTTTTGAACCATACTTACCACCTTGACTATTACTATAACCATCAATTGCTATTGCGCCATCAGATACCCTAGCTGGCTTTCTAGTTTTTACATCGTAGGTATGTTTGTTTTCTTCGCCCGCCTGTGGGAACTGAGTTATAACCCAATGAAAATCTTCTTCTTTATCATTTATTTCTCTCCATCTAACTATTTGGTCAATATCTCTATAAAATATGATATGGCGCTTGAGTTTAGGGTTTTCTTTTAAATAAGACTCTCTTGCTCCAATGTTCATTACATTAAAAATACACTTATCTGAATCTGTACTAAAAGCTTCGTCTATTGTAAGAGGCTCTTTTCTAATACGAGCAGATAATGCTCTTTGATTATTTTTTACTGTGTCCCTGTCGGCTGAAATTTGAGCCAAAGTTTTTTCTTCATCTGGAAACCCAAAATCGTCAAAATTTCTTGTACGCTTTGCAGACATGAAGAATCGATAAAGACCGCTAGAAGTAGTTCCATTATCTTGTCGTTTTTCTTGATTACTTTCTTCCCATAATAATTTAAAGGCATCTTGAACGCCATCCTTTTCAGTTGTAAGTTTCTCTACTGTAGTGGTATATAATGCTTTACCAATAATTTGTCCTTCATCATCTAGCAAACAATAACGCACAACCTCGTGTCTGTCATACACATTAACCTCTGTGGTTTTACCGCACTCGTCTGCTACATATCTATGGAGCTTTTGTCCATCATAGGCAACAGTATCTGCTGATTGATGGTCAATAACTGAACCTAATTCGTCTTTATCTACATTATCCTCTGCCTTCTTACCTCTTACGTTTGTCTTTTGGAATCTCATCTCAGACTTTGGATTTACCCCCAAAGACATATCATATTCTGGTCTAAAAAACTTAGGTAATCGTCTAAATGGATTAACCACTGTCTTGGCAAAGAATTTTTTAGCATCAGAGCCTGTTTTAGACTGAATACCGCCGTTTGTCATCTTTGTCCTTGTAGTGTATTCGGTTACAAATAAACCAGCCACAAATGACTTACCAAACCTTCTTTTAGTTACCTCAAGCATACCCATACATAACGGGTCTTGAATACAATATTCCATAAAATAGAACTTCTCTAAATCTGGTATCCTAAACTTTGGATAACCAATATCAATTGACCAAAATTGTAAATACAAATAATGCATTCCGGTTAAATATGTTGGAATGCCATTATTATAATACCAAAATCCATTAAGCCTTCTGTCCCATTCTTGTTTTTTATAATTTTCTAATTGTTCATCATAAAATTCAGAATCATCATCTTTCTTTTTTTTATCATAATCATCCCAAGCTTTCGTAACATCTTTGTACCAGCTTGGCATAGGAATCCTTTTCCAATATTGCTCTTCTTTTTTGTCTGATATTTTATAAATACCTCTGAACTCAATTTTTTTAGTAAGAATATTATATACATATCCTTCTGGTGGTAATTGACACTTAACCCATTGAATATCAATTTCTGAACCTCCATCTATTTTTCTATACATAATGTTTTATTACTTTTTATAAGATTATCCAAAGCCCATAAAGGCTGTAAATTTGAATAATTAAAACACTTTTCTTGTTCTTCTTTTTTTTCTAAATTAAAAGATGAACATGGGATAACATGGTCTATATGAATTTTGCCATTTAATATATTCTCCCAACTCATATTATCAGTAAATTTACTTTCTATATATGATTTAAAAAATAATAAATCGCACCCCAATAATTTAATAGTATAATTCTTTTTACTTGCTTTTGCCCTTTTTAATGACATAAATAACCTTCGTCTTAACTTTATATTTAAATTGTATTTAACGTCATTTTTATACCTATAATTAGTATATTCTCTCTGTTTGTGTCTATTTTCTTTAGCCCATTTTTTAGCTGATTCTCTGACTTTTTCAATATTATTTTGCCTATAATTAGCTGATTTTACTTTATTAATTTCATTTAATTTTTTTTTATTTTTATTCCAATATTCTTTTTTCTTTTCCTTAATTATATCTATTTTTTCTAATCTATATTTATTTACTCTGTTTTTTTCACAAACCTTACATGAAGCCCTATATTTGCCTGAATCATTTCTATAATAAAATTCAGAAGAATCTTTATCTATTTTACAATTAATACATTTCATAATTATATTCTTTTGCCAGCTAATTCACCAACGGCATCAGCCATATTCTCTGGTGAAAATGGTTTTTTATTAACTTGAACGACCTCTTTTTTGTCAGTTACTTCTTGATTTATTCCGGCTAATACTTCCAATGTTTTAATTGAAGCCGAAATTGTACCAGCATCTGCCCATATTTTCTGTAATCTTTCAAAAGTCTTAATCTTAGGGTCATCAATATCAATAGCTGTAAGACTAGTTTTATTCAATAACTCAGCCATCTCATTAGCCTTTCTATTCAAGGCATGATATAGCTTACCAATACCATCTTGCTCATAATAGGCGTTTTTACCTTGCAAATAAGCAACTTGTTTCTCTAAATCCTTTATTTTATCTAATTCTACAGACATTCTACTTCTTTTAATTGTTTTGCATCTGATTTGCTATACCCTACCCATAAATCGCCATTTTCAACTAATTCTGTCAAATTATCATTTATAGCTGTAATCTCATTTCTATCATTACCATCTGGAAAATATCTTAATCTAATAATTCTTCCTTCTGTTCCATCTTCATTTTGATATATAATTTCATAATCACTTGAAATTACGGTATTAACTGCTTTACCCTTCAACTCACCGCTAGTTATGTATAGTTTATTATTCATTACTTCTGGTTCAATACCCTCAAGCATACCTTTATATGGTTTGAATATTCTTAGAGCTGTAACAAAATTATTTAAAGCGTTCCATATGGAACCTTTCCCTTCTCTCCACATAAAACATTCTTCGATTGGTATTGAGAAATATTGAATATCTGAAGAAGCTTCAGTAGTAGGTCTTTGATAATTAAAAATCTTATAAGTATCATGAGTAGCATTATGATGGATAAGAATTTCAGCTCCCGTAGGTATATCTTTAGCATCAACAACCTCAGCATTAACAGGTTTAACATAACGCATATTAAAATTATCATATACTCTTTCTAGTTTAATTTTTGTACCATCTTTAAACGTATGGCTATTCTTACTTTCTAGGTCAACTTTAATGATTACTCTATTACTTGGAGCTTTCAATTTCATAATTTAATTAATTTAATTCAAAGTTAAACATTTTATAAACTTGGCAAAATTTATTATATTTGCTAAGCCAATTATATATTATATAACAATTAAAACAAAAACAAAATGGCAAACATTTTCGCAGTAACGGTTTTACAAAGAAACCAATACGCAACAGCAACATCGGGTGGTGTAGTATGCGCTATCCCATCTCAAGGTATTGTAGTTGTTCCTTACACAGGCGCAAACCCTGTTAATGGAGCTACTGCTAACTCTGTAATTACTCTTCCTCCAACTGGTTTAAACCAAAGAAGTGTACAATTAATTGTAACTTCTACAGTTAACCAAGTTCTTACAGCAGCAAATGCTTAGTAAATTAGCCCCTTTCATTAGGGGCTTTTTTTATTTTCTTTATGCACTGTTTTTAAATTCTTGTAGATTCTTTCAGAGTCTTCAATTTTACCATTAGCTGCGGCAATAGCAATTGCTAATCTTCTTAGTTTTTTTGCGGCTTTATTATTCATATATTTATTTTATCTGCCCTGCCCTCTATATTGTTTTGGACGGGGTGAATGTTTGTTATAAGATTTTTTTGCTCTTCCTGATTTTTTTGTTCCAAATGTAACCTTGGATGAATTTGTAAGTTTTGCCATTATTGTTTGTTTTTAAAATAATTTTTATCTAATTCCCCGCCGTCCATTTTATTGGGGTAAACAAGTATGTCGTCATCGTAAAAGTTCCGCACCATGCCGTTGTGGTATAGTATGACTTTCCAAACAGTGTTTGTGTCGCTTCCGTAGTCGAGCCATGCGATTGCTTTCCCGTATCCAAGTGGTGTTTCAACATCTATTGGGTTATTTAATTCGTGAATATACATTAAATTTGGTTTTCATCTAATTTGCTAGATAATAATTGCAAGCTTGTAACCCTAGCATGGAGTTGAGCCACTGTTTCTTTGGTCTTATCATTCAAATATGTTTTTGCCTCTGGCTTCCCTTCCATGTAAATCAAAGTACCTTTTTTAAGATAGTTGGCTACGTTGGTTTTGTCAGTCCAGTAAGCGCAAGAAACCCAAGTTGTTTTATCTACCTCTTGTCCTTGTTGGTTTTTAAACTTTTCGCTGTAAGCCATTGAAAAATTAATTACTGTTTTTTCATTTACATTGTTTACTGTTGCATCTTGTCCTAATCTTCCGATTACTGAAATTCTAATCATTGTGTTTTGTTTTATTATTAAAAATTAATTTCTGTTCCATTATCATCTTTGTAAGGCACCCAATTATCAAATGTTTTTTGAACTGACGCATCAGGTCTTAAAACTATATTCTTATCATTAATTATTTTCTGCAAAGAATCTAATCCATTAAATAAAAATCTTCTTGTTTGAAAATACATTTGAAATAAAATAAACCCTTTTTTACCAACAATCTTTTGTCTTCTAATCTTTTTACTATGAAATTCACAAGACGGATTGCTAGGGTCTGTTTGTGCAAAAGGTCTATGATATACAAGAATATTATCTAACTTATTGTTCCACATTGCGCCATCAGTCAAATCAAACACATCTGGACATGGATAGTTACCATCAGAAGCTTTAATCATTTTAACAGGGTGAGCAATTATCCAAAAGAAAATATTATTTATCTGTGCAAATCTTGAGAATACAGACAATACCCACTCAAGATATTTATCACTCCTTGAAAACTTTTGATATTCATTTGTTAACTGATTGAATGGGTCAATATCTACGCCATCTACATTCTCTTTTACAATTAATTCTAAAAACACTTCCATCACATATTGTGGAGTAGGCGATACATCTTTAGGATAAACATAAAATATATGCTTGCACACTAAATCGTAAACATATTCATAAACTTGCTTAGATGGTCTATGTGGATTTGCAGGACTACAATCACATCCTAAAATAATCTCTACAAAGTCATGGTAGTATTCTTCAGGTGGATTATCTTCTGGTGAAAATGTAGCAAACTTTTCTCCGTACAACATTATACGCATTGCTTGATACCACTTTTTAAACGAAGATTTACCATAGTTACCAATACCAGTAAGAACTGTAATCTCCCCTCTCTTTGGTTTAAATTTATCATCTAAATCGGGTACGCCAATTCCATCTACTTTTGCATAGCCTTCATCATAAATTCTCAAAGCTTGCTCTTTTACATCAATACCATAAATAACATCTTTTAACTTTAACCCTTCATCAAATACGGCTTTTTCAACTTCAATTTCCTTTCTAGAAACTTTATCAACTAATATTTCTTTATCAAATGATGCACTTCCAAAGTTTTTTGAATTAGCCTTGTATGCCGAGCGTATTGCTCTATCTGCTTCGCTTTTTGTGAACTCCGAATTGGTTATAAACTCCATATGAATCATAGAATTTGCTGCGGTTTCATTAATACCAAAACGACAACAAGCTGAAGCTAATTTAAATATAAAATTATTCCTTTCTCCTGTAACAAAAGCCTCATTTTTATTAGATAACCAAGTCAAAACATTCTTAAATATCTTTTGGTCATCATCGTTTTTCTCATAAATAACAACCTTTTCAGTTTTTTTAATCTTCTTAAAAACCTCAGCCTTGTCATTTATGTAAATTTCAGGGTCATAGCTTTCATAACAAACTCTACTTTGGTTAATTCCGCTTCGGTCAATCTCTGGAAACACTTCTTGTAATGCTTGAAAATGTTCTCTATGTTTTACCCCATTTGCTACTTTTACCAAAGCTTTTAATCCGTTACCAGAAGGGCTAATCCAGCAAGCATAAACAAATTGATTTGATATAATCTCATTTTGCTTATCCCTAAGCTCAAATACATTGTCAAAATCCAAAACTATGTAACCACTATGCGTAATTAACTGAGCATCCGTTCTATCGGGACCAAATTTACCACTAAAACAAACCGAAGGAAGGTTAAGTTTAATCTTATTTGCTTTTTCTTTATCAATTGTTCCTCTGATTTCAGATACAGTTGATTTACTTTTACCTTCTTGTATTCTTTTTAACGCGGCTTCAACAGAAATGTAATTTGGTTCCTTAGAAAAAATGTTTTTAAAAATTGTTATCATTATTCAGAAATTGGTTTAAAGGCGTTTCTAGCGGTTTCTAATTCGTTTTGATACTTATTATCAATTCTTCGAGAAAGTGGCTTATTTTGGCTTATTTTAAGCTCAAATAGCCCTTTCCACCCATTTGCCATAGATTGTTTTATAATTTCAATAGCATTTTCACAATTTTTTTCAGACAGCCTAACTAAATCATCAAATGCAGCTTGCTCGCTTTGAACTGTTTTATAATTAAATTTAAATTGTTTGCTTTTGTAATCTTTCCATAAATCCCAATATTGTATAATTTCTTCCCCAATAAATGAAATTTTAATTTTTTTTGTCCCTTTAACCATATCCATATCCATATCCTTAACCATATCCATATCCTTACGCCCTTGTAAGGGCCTTGTAAGGGGCTTATTTTGTTTATCTAGCAAATTATTTTTTTCAAGCAATATGATTATACTATTATGCGCTCTATTGTCTGGATTTAAACCAGAAGGGTATTGAAATTCAATAAAAGAAGGTATAAACCATTTATTCCCCTTATCAAAAATTATAATCTTTTCATCAAAACTTTTAATAGCCTCTTTTAAATCAATTTTTTCTCCTATTCTTATCTGCGCTACATCAATATCAACTTGCCATACCCCTGCATGGTCACAATCATCACAAATATATAGCCAAAGGAGCTTATAAGCCCCTTGTAAGCCCCTTATAAAAGGTTTTTTCCACTTTTCAGTATCAGTAAATCTCTTAGCCATTTTCTTAAATTAATCATTAATAAAATCAGTGTCCATTGCTCTATTTATCTTTGCTAAATTTGTATCAGACAGATTCATTATCCTCTGAATAAAAATTGAATAAAGCGTAGGGTATGGGATTTCTGTTTTTCTTGAAAGCCAAGCTAGCGGTCGTTCTTCTTGTTCAAGATAGAGAAGAATCTCGTCTTTTACATTTGAGTTTTTCATAAATAATTTGATTGAGTAGCAAAGTAATGAACTTTATTTTTAATTACAAAATTTATTTTTTGAAAAATATTTTTTATTTATTTAATTTAATTAATTAGCTTTGCCTAACTAAAACAAATAACTTATGAAATTAATAATTAATGAAGGAACTTATGAAGCTAATACTTTAATGGGTATTATTATTGAAGTAATAAAGCATAGATTTTGGCATTTAAGAAAACACGGGAAATGGATGGATTAAAAATAAACAAAAAAAATAAAATAATGGAAAGATGGATAACAGAAGATGAAATAATGCACAGGATAAGAAATCATCCTGATTTAACGAAAGATGATAAAAAAGATTTTTACTTTGATATACAAATGTTATACACTAGTAAAAAAGGTCAAGAAAAATTAGATAAAACAGTAATTAAAAATCAAGAAAGAAATAAAATAAAAAAATGTTCCCCTGCACTAATTGTGGATGTTGTTGTAAAAGAGTTGGATTAATAAAAAAATTTCTCACATATGATGAGTTTCCATTTGATGTTGATGAAGACGGAGCTTGTAAAATGCTTATAAATAATATGTGTAGCGTTTATGATAATAGACCAGATATTTGCAAAGTTGAAGAAATGGCTAAAAAGAATAATATACCAAAAGAGATTTACTATAAAATGGCTATAGATGTTTGTAATAGCATGATGGATGAAGATAATATACATTTAAAATTTAGAATACATGGCATATAACAGTACAATAATAACAAAGAAAAAGCGTTGTGTTAATTGTGGCAATATTGATTATTGGTTTTCAAAAAAGATGTGTAAACAATGCGCCACCGTACACTCTACGCAAAAAAGATTAGAAGAATTTGAAGATGATACAGAAAGTTTTCAAAATCTTGTCCAAGACCTTGACCATGTATTTAGCCAGTACATTAGAAATAGATATGCAGATAAAACAGGTATTGTTGAATGTTATACTTGTGGTAAAAAACACACTATTGCAGAAATACAATGCGGTCATTTTATGGGTAGGTCAAATTTAAGCACTAGATGGTTAGAACAAAATTGCAGACCACAATGTATGGAATGTAATTACTTTAAAACTGGTAATATAGAAGAGTTTGAATACAAATTACACGAAGAAAATAATGCTGTAGTTGATTATTTAAGAGAAACAGCTAGGCAAACAGTAAAACCTACAAAAGATGAGCTAAAGGGCTTAATTCTAGAATATAGGGCAAAGCTAAACTTGGTAAAAAAGAAATTTATTGAAAAATAATTTATATTTTTACGGTGGTTATCATAGTTTGTAGTTTCAGCCCCATGTTTTAGAATGACATGGGGTTTTTTATCGCTCAAACATGAGCCGATTATTGGTCATTTACGGCTCAAAGTTGCCTTATTGGGTAACTTTTATGATTGATAAAGTTTACTATTAGCGAACTTTTGTAACCAAATTGGGAACATTTATTCGTACTAAAAAGTGTGATTAAGTTACATAAATTGGTAGTAATACTACTCATTGTTCACAAAAAGCAAACTTTCACGTATTCGTGAACATTGTACAATGTTTTAGGTACAATATGTAAAATGTTGTAATGGAATTAGGGCAAATATGCTACTGATTTATAGGTATTTGTAACAAAATATGTTAAATGTTAGTAGTAGTACTACGCAAATAAGTAAAGTTATAACTTGACAAATGTTATAACATAAAAAAGCCCCTCACCGTAGAAACGGAAGGGGGATTACTTGTTAAACCTTCTATGCGTATGAAATACAAATATAATAAATTAAATTAAATTTTTTATATTAAATTAATTAAATTAATTTTGTGCCAAAACAAATAACATGGCAAGAAACATTTCCCCCGATTCGGTTTCCAGTAAGGTAGCCGATTTGACTTTAGGAGAGCATCTTAGGTTAGACAACCCATATACTTCAGTAATGGTAATGGTTTCTAATTTAAAGAAAAAAGAAGCTCACAAAAACAAACTATTTAAAATAAAAGCTGCTGACACTGTAACTACTGTAACTAGAATAAAATAAACCACTATGCACATACAAACCATTAACTACACTAGAACATTTAACTTAGGAAATTATTCTTCTGAAAAAATTGGCGTTGAATTTGCTCTTAACGAGGGAGAATCTGCTACCAAAGCTCTTGACTATGCAAGAGAACTTGTGGAAGAGTATCACAAGCAAAATGTAATTAAATTAAAAGATTTAAATGAATTTTACCAAGAAATCCCAGATGAAATTATTCCTACCCAATCTAAAAAATCTTTAGCTGAAAAAACAATAGAGTTTATAAATGCTTGCAAGACTAGAGATGAGTTAAGAGCTTGGGAATTAATGGCTAAAAATAATCCAGAAGTATTGGAATCTTATAACGCTAAACATAAATCTTTATAACTATGAATTGGAATGAAACACTAATTAGAGCAAGCTCTGTAGGATATATAATGACTGAGCCAGTAACAAAAGCGGACAAAGAAGCTGGGTTACTTTCTAAGACCGCACAAAGACATTTGCTTGATGTTTATATTTCTAATAAGTATAATAGGAGTAAAGATATTCAAACAAAGCAAATGAAAAAAGGAATTGAAGTAGAGCAAGAATCGATTGATTTATTGTCTATGTACTTAAAGAAACCTTTTGTTAAAAATACGGAAAGATTTTCAAATAAATACATAACAGGGCTACCAGATATTATTGATGATGGAATTATTGATATTAAATCTAGCTATGACCTATGGACATTCTTAGGTAATATCCCAGATAAACTTGATAATTTATACTATTGGCAAATGATGTCATATATGTGGCTTACGGGTAAAACCAAAGCTACCATTGCTTATTGCCTTGTAAATACACCAGATAATATTATACAACAAGAGAAGTATTATTTACTTAAAAAGCTAGATGTAATTTCAGAAGAAAGCCCAGAGTTTGTAAGAGAAGCCATGAAGCTAGAATTAAACATGAAGTTTGATGATATAGCTATGGAAGAAAGAATACTTATGTTTGACGTTAGTAGAAACGAAGATGATATTTTACGCATTGAGCAAAAAGTAGAAAAAGCAAGAGAATTTTTACAAGATATTGAAAACACCCACAAAAACTTTAACAATGGCAAAATCTAAAAAAGAAAAACAATTAAACCTTCCGCAAGATGCACAACCACTAGACGGATGTGATTTCTGTATGCAATTTGATTATGACGAACCTCATGTAATTGGCGCAAGCGAAGATGCTGATGGAGTTTTAGAATTAGTAATCAAAGCTTATTTAGATGCAGGCTTAACTTTTGTATGCCCAACTACACAAAAGAAATTAAGAATATATGCTAGACCATTATCAGATAAAGGAAAAGAAATTCTAAATCAACAAAAGGAAGTTAAAAATTAACGAATGAAATACTCTTCAAGTTTTAGTCACGATTTAAACTTTGGAGAAAAGGCAGAAGATTGGCTTAATAATTTATTTAATAATGGTAAGCTTATTGAAGTAAAAAGCGATAGGCTTATTCATAAAACTGGTAATTTATATATTGAATATAAATCTAGAAATAAACCAAGCGGATTGGCTACCACTACGGCTAACTATTGGATATACAGAATGGATGTGCTTGATGCTGCTATTTTATTACCAACCGAATCGTTAAAAAAAGTATGTAGAGTATATTATAAAAACAATGAGTTTAAAATGAAAGGAGGGGATAACAATACTTCCGAAGGATTTTTAATACCACTAATAAGATTGCTAAATGATTTAGCATTATTAAAATAAACTAAGATTTTTTATGTGCATTAGCAAACTTGCGAGCAGCTTCAACGCTCCCAAATCCCCAAGCTTTTAATGCTAAGGCTTTCCTTGTTGGTTCGCCATTTGGTTTCTTCATTGCTCCAAGCATACCAGCAAAACGAGCTGCAAAAGAAACTCTACGAGGATTAACGCCAGACTTAACCGGAGCTTTTAGATTACCACCAGTTTCTGCATTATAAGACGCACGACCTTTAGCGTTTAATCCACCTTCAGGATTTTTACCTTCTTTACGTTGCCAAGCTCCAGCCATAACTATTTCTTTTCTTCTGATTTAATTTTCTTTTCTTGCTTTAACATTTCGGCAGTTGGTTTTTTGCCACTTCCTTTAGCATTACGAATATTATCCCATAATCCTCGTGGAGAATAAGAGCCATCTGCTCGCTTCATCATTTTTAATTTACTTTTCATTATTTTTCATTGAATTTAATTTATTTGCTCCAAATACAGCGCCCCCACCTATTAACATTTTATTTAAACCATCTGCTATAATTTTATAATTATTGTCAGTAGGTTTCATTATGTTAAATATTCTTAACGGATATTCATCTTGCCCAATATTGTCTATAAAAACATCTCTTATTTTTGAAGGGGTTATTTCATTAACAGCATAAGGATGTGATATAAGTTTTTTATCAACCATATATTGTTGTAATTCTCCTAGAAATGCACCTTTTTCTCTACCGCTAGAACCAGAATCAAAATAATCTGTAGCATCTTGTCTATCCTTTAATTTGTATTTTAAATTCTGTGGATTTATTTGCTTGTCTAATTTTCTTTCATCCCAATTTACTTTATTAGGAGTTTTTTTTAATTCTAAATTTGATAATATATCATCAACTTCGGTAGTAGCTCCCTTTTGCACCGCATGCTCTATTTCATGTCTAACAATTGGCTTTATCATTTCTCTATCTAATTCTGGGTGTAAACCTATATATGGTTCGGTCATTACACCAGATGTATAATATGCATAATCCGATGGGTCTTCTTTTAATTCTAAATTTTTTATATTATTTTTTACCTTTTCATATCTATCACCTAATAAAGATTTCATTCTTTTTTCCCCTTCTGGAGTTGAAATTCTATTTCTAAAATCTAAAAGTACTTTGTCTGCTTCTTTTATTTTATTTGTTCTTAAAAGAGACGCCGGGCCATACATTTTTGATATTTCTTCCCAATCAATATCATTAATACCTAATTTTTTATCATCAGTTAAATATGGTTTTAATGCTTCAGAAGGTGTTTCTGTTGAACCAGTTTTAAATTGTTTTTTTAGCCCTTGATTATAATTTTTAACTTCTTCCATACTTCTCATTGATGTAGTATATGGAAGTTCTTTATTAGCTTTATTAAAATATCTAGTAGTACCCTTTGAAGTTATAGTAGATGCGGCTTCATCTACTGCTATTTTTTTACTCATTGATTTTAATCCAGATTTAATTGCATTTTTAGCCAATCCACCTCCTTCTATTAACATTGCAACATCAAAGCCCGGTTCTACTATATTTTTCATAGCATTTGCTGCTACCTTACTACTTGCTGCTTTATTTAAAAGTTTTTGCGATTCTAATAAAGCAACTTGTTTAGCAGTATTAGTTCTTTGCCTTTCCTCTGCATCTTTAATATATTGAGATAAAGACGGACGATTAGATAAATAATTATCAGTTCTAGCCTTCATTTGGGCTAAGGCTTTATTTTTTAGCGACTGATTACTAGGTATTTGGTCGTTAATTGGATAATTTGAGTAGTTTTCTATATCAATCATTTTAATTTACTTTTCATCTTTTTTAGCTAATTGGTTTAAAATAAATTCTTGACCATAAGGAGGAACTCCCATTCTTTTAAAATCTTCAGGTTTAACATATTCTACAGTTCCGTCTTTCTTTTTAGTACCTATAAACGCACCACCCCCACCACCTAGTCTATCTGGCATACGCAACATTATAGATTCCCCTTCATCGTAATTATTTTGTTTTTTAACAATTACTTCTGGTTTTTTCATTAAAGACAATGGAGTAGATTGAATATCTTCTGATTTTTGATATTTAATTGGTTGTACAGGTTTTTTATAATGTGGTAAATATCCTTTATTTTCTTTAGGAGTTCTAGTACCTAATACATAGTCTGGTTTAATTCCTTCATATGAAAATGGCATACCTACATTACCACGATAGTTGACTTCTTCAAGAGCCATCTTATCTCTTACTTGCTCTCTAATTCCTTGATTACCTTCTTTTCCCTGTTTTAGTAATTGTTTATATAAATCATTGGATTTATTATATGCAGTTAAGCTATCTTGATACTTCTTTAATCTAGGGTCTGACTCACTTGTTACAACTTCTGGTGTATTTTCTGGTTTTGTAGGTTTTTTATAAACTGGTATTGTTTGATTTGTATGTTTTGGGTGTGATGCGTATTTACCATCATCATCTTTTACATAATAAGGTGATGTTTCGCCTATTGGTTTTATTTTATTTTTTTTAAGTTCCTCATTACGTTTTACTATATCGTCTAGACTATTATATTTTTTCAATTCACTCCAAGGTAAAGTTAATCTTGCTTTTAAATCTTTTTGTAATTTATTGCTTTTATTATAAATATTTAAACTGTCTTGGTATGCTTTTAATCTAGCGTTACCTACAGATACGGTATCACTTGCATTTTTTTTCATTGATTTCAATAAATCTTGTGGCATATCTTCAATATTTACCACTAAGATACGAATTATTTCCAATTCTCAGACTTCCATATAGCCAAATCTAGACCTTTTAAATTTTCAGGGGGTGTTGGTAAGAAATTAGCTATTTCTTCCAAATTTGGGGCATCTGTGTGATAAGGGGGCATATTTTTAAAAGGCGCTCCTCTTTTAACTTTACTTTTGCCTAAAATATTAGGTTCCCCATCTGTATTTATAATTTCAAGAAGAGTCCCTGAAACAGAAATGCTTTTGTACCCATCCAAGAAATAATTAACTACTTGTTGAACAGATGTCAAATTCTGCTCTTTTTGAATCATATCCAACTTATATAAGTCAAATCTAACTCCAATTGGTTTGCTTTTTGCCATATAAATATTTTGTAGCTACAAAGATAGGGTAAACTTACCAATGTAGCTACAACCAATACCCCTGTATACCCTATCTATATACCCATACCATACAGCATAGAAAAGTGCATGACCCAACCCACACCCACGCCACCACCAATACCATGACCATGACCATAGCCCATACCCCTCAAACTCACTGAAATCAACAACCTCAATCAATCAATGCATGGACCAAGAAACAAGACCTACCCGGTGCAGGAGAATCAAAGCCCCAAAAAAAAATCGCGGTCATTTATATATAGCGGACCCCTGAGGAAGTGTTGATGTAGAACATTTCGGAATTATTTTTAATATATTTTGGTCATGGTGGAAAAAATATTTCGTATATTTGGTAAAATTTATATTATGGCACTGGAGCAAATAACAACAGACATGGAAGTAATGGAACAACCAGCCCCAAAAGGCATGGTAAGAACCGAAATGGGACGCTTAGTTAAGAAAGCTGACCAAGATGCCTTTGAAAAGAAAAGTAGAGCCGCAATGCAGACGCAATTGAAAAGCAGAGGTGCTTCATCTTTAAAAGAAAAGAAAGTCGGATATGCTTTAAAAGCAATGAAAAAGAAAAAATAATTATCCAATAGGAACAAAGATGGTTCGGTTGATGTTTTCTCGTTTGACTTAGCCTCCCTTAAAAAAGGAGGTTTTTTTATGTACATAAAGTTGTACAATGTTATAACATAATGTATCTTGCATCAAAGTGAATCATTATGAAACGTACAACAATTTATCTAACTCCAGAAGTTCATGAGAAACTTATAAAACTGGCAGACAAAAAAAGATGGTCGGTAACTAAGACAGTAGAATTTATTCTGTTAAAAACTTTAAAAGATAAAACTAATGTCAAAGAAAGTAATTCTTAACATAACACCCCAGACCCATGTAAGAGCAACACAAGGGGACCGTATATTCTTTAGAATTCCAAGGGAAAGGCTAAGACCACCCGGACTAAAAAGATTGCTTAGATTAGAAAAATATAATCAGTACAAAATTGATTTGTCAGCAGAAGCAAAAATAAAAAACTTTGTGATGCCTCCGGTAGGTGCTTCCATAACTTTCTTTATACCAGTTCCACCCTCTTGGTCAAAGAAAAAAAAGAAATTACATCATGGACGATTTCACCAATCAACTCCGGATTTAAATAATTTGACAAAAGCTTTTGAAGATGGTTTACTTGCAGAAGACAAACAATTAGCACACTACGAGCTTTCTAAAAGATGGGTTGATTTTGAAATAGGATGGATTGAAGTTTCCTACAAAGACTACGAAGAAGTTCTTAGCCTACCAACGCAAAAATAAC